>Ga0224554_1000955_pt1 | contig 20640 bp, 16 predicted proteins | sample 714S22024metaG_FD_180666 | JGI IMG/M metagenome (GOLD analysis project Ga0224554, IMG submission 180666) | Peat soil microbial communities from Stordalen Mire, Sweden - 717 S2 20-24 | ecosystem: Environmental > Terrestrial > Soil > Wetlands > Peat | place: Sweden: Norrbotten County, Stordalen...
CATGCAAAGTGAGGCAGTTACTGCTGCTATCGCCCGTAAACATCGTCCGTGTCGGGTCGATGTCGACGGCCAACTCCCAATGTTTATCAGTACTTCAGAAGGAGGGGCACAATGAACACCTCATCGCCACGGCGCGCATGGAGTTCTCGGCCAGGTTATTGCTGAGCTCCAGTTCCGGGTATTCGAGGAAGCATGTCAGCTTCTTCCAGAGCGCCAGCGTGTAGTTGCACGCCTGGCCCGCCTTGCTGCGGGGCAGCACGGTTTTGCTAGTGGCCAGGATGTGTTCCCGGATTTCGTCGAGCAGTGGAGGAGCTTTCTCCTGGCGCAGAAGATGACGGGCGGCGTGATCCACCTTCTCGTCGCGTGCTAAGTCATTGGAACTGGCACGTAGAGAAATGGGTTCGCTTTCCAGCGAACCCGCTCAGGAGGCATTTTGGAAGGACAAAGCTGAGAGGACAGAAATTGCGCTGAGGATTGGCAGGGCTGCGGCAAGGTGGTTACTGCGCGGGGGTGATTGAAGATGCCTCTTTGTTTGGAGACTACGGCAGCATCCGCTCCAATTACTGAGCAGTCTTGCTCACTGTCGCGCTGCACTTGAAGCGGTTCTTCCGCACTTTCGGTGCAGGTTCTTACTCTAAAATGTTGCTAAGATACGGATTCTACAGACGTTGTTGTTTAGCATGGCAGGTATCGGAGAGGCTGCCGCACGAATTTTTGGGAATGAGAACACATCCCACAGTATTTCAATCACTTGCAGGTCTTCGGATGGGGTGAGCTTGGACCTAAAGTGCGGAAGAACCGCTTCAAGTGCAGCGCGACAAGAACCAAGCTGGCGATGTGACCCTGCATCGGTGATCACCGCGGGGACGGAGAGGGAGGCTGAAGAGGGTGGGCGATCAAACGGTATTCGGAACGCTTCTGAACGGAAGGATGCCAAACCAAGGAATGGGTAAATCCTCTCTTTGCAAGGGTGAGCTGTTCCTGGAAGCAACGTTCTTCCGCATCCCGATATTCTCGAAAGCCCTCCATGGGCAACAACGAGTCTTGATCGTAAACAACCCGGTCCTTTCGATCATCCCACCAGCCATGGGTCTTCCGCACGAAATAGAAAGGCTCTCCATTGACCCGCGTTTCAAAGAGCCGCAGTTCGTAGAATCCCGAATTCTTCAAGGACCGTGCCTGAGTTCGAGTCTTCAAGGAACATTTTTGCATGGGTGAATCTTGCTCCAGTAGACGCTGAGGTTGCAATAGCAATCTTCATTGCGGGTCTGCGATTGGGACGGACAGAAACCACAGGCCCAAATTGGGCTTTTCCTCAACAGGCCTACCATCGGAAGAGCCAATACTTTTACATAAATGGGGAGTACTTCTGGCAGTTCGAGTCACACCGCCTGCGAGGCTTGTGACCGCATCGCCGCCCGCTCTGGGGAGGTTTGGACTTCAAGTTCGATGCTGGCGATCTCCGTGCCGCAGTCCATCTGACGGCGGTTAGTGCACTGACAAAGCTCGGTGACCCGGATGTGACTGCTCTGGTCCAGGTCGATCCCGGCGGCGATCAACACGCTGTAGATGTCAAGGCAGGTTTGTCGTTCGAACTCAAACAGCTTGTTTATTACGCCTGTATCGTTGGCGCCTCGACTTAGCACCCAGCCACCAAGCCCGAGAATTGCGCCCGTTAGCTTCCGCACCAGACGCGATGGGTCTTCGTTAGAGACACCCTTCATCTCCAACGCCCATGGTGCACTTATGATTTGCACGGCGCCGCAATGTCGCATTGTTGATCTCAATATCTCATTATCGGAGCCGCCCAGTCCAGCATCAAGGCTGTGCAGAGCTCGTACGGCACTTGACCGGCGTTGCGGCATTCGTGCATCGCACAGATCCGGTGAACCTCGTGCTGGTAGCCGTGACTGCGAACCCCGCGAAAAAGAAGAAGCGGAAGATACCGCCTCAAAGCGGAAACGCATCGTCGAGGCAATGAAGCGCCATTATGCAGCGAAGAAGGCTGCACCGGGAGCATGCAAAGTTGTGGTGTGTTCAAGCAGCGGCAGCAGGCTGGAGTAGGTCTTCGCGTGGGCGAAAGCCCCGGTGCCAATGGCGAAATGCATCTTCCAGAGTGGCGTTGAGAACATGAACGCGAACGTTCAGGAAAGCTTGGGAGAGCGGAAGAATCCGGGTGTTTGGTGGTGCGGAGCTCATCTCCTGCCCCAGATCCAGATGCGCGTACCCGACAAGCGGTGGGAAGATACATTCCGAAGATCGTATCCTGCATTCCGTCCAAAAGTCGATGCGGAGAGCAGCATAGCGGCCGACACCCGGATTCTTCCGCTTTCGTTCCAGTGGCGGCCCATATCGGGCGATATTCTACTAGTTAAGGGGATCGCGACAGCCTCAGATATGCTTCTGCCTCTGAAACTTTCAGGGGCATGGAAAAATAGTAGCCTTGCATTTTGTCGATTCCAGCTTCTCTCAATAGCCTGCACTGCTCTGCAGTTTCGACGCCTTCAGCGACTACTGAGATGCCGAGGCTGTGCGCCATGCTGATAATTGCAGCAACAACGTGATAGCCGGCTGATCCTTCTTCCAGACGCATCACGAACGCACGATCGATCTTGACGACATCGCAGTTGATCTCCTGCAGCCGCCCGAGCGAAGAATGCCCAACGCCGAAATCATCCAGGGCAATAAGAATGTTGCGCTGAGCTAGTTGCTTCAGTCTCTGTGCTACAACCGTCTCGCATCCGAGACAGGCGCTTTCCGTAATCTCTGCGCAGAGGCAATTGCCATCCACACCCTCCTGCTTCATCGTTGCATCCAGGGTATCCGGAAAAGTAGCCTCTTCGAGTTGCAGCGGAGAGATGTTGACTGCCAACCTGCCGAATGGCAAGCCGACGCGCAACCACTGTGCCGCCTGCACACAGACTTTATTGAGTGCGAGGTGACCCAACTCCGCAATGAGCCCGGATGCCTCCGCAAGCGGGACGAATTCGGAGGGGCCGATGCGGCCTCTTGACGGAGAGTTCCAGCGCATGAGCGCTTCAAAACTCGAGAAGCGGCCTTCAGCATTAACCAGCGGCTGATAGTACATCTCAAACTCATCCGCGACAATGGCTGCACGCAAGGCGACCAGATTCTGCGTTAACTCAGCCTCGCGAATCTGACGGTCATAACTCTCGTTCAAGATCCTTTTTTCATGATGGACGCGGGAGTACTCTTTCGCTGCCCAGTTGATGGCCTCACACAATTCCTCGGGAGGGCAGGGCTTGGTCAAAAACCGAAAGACGCTTCCCTGGTTTACGGCTTCAATCGCACTCGCCAGATCCGCGTGGCCTGTGAGCAGAATTCGTATTGTCTCCGGCTCTTGCTGCTTGACGCGCTTGAGAAACTGAACTCCATCCATCTTCGGCATCTTCATATCTGAGATTACGACGCAATACGGGCCATTCCTTTCAATTTCCGCCAGTCCCTCCTCGCCGCTCATTGCGCAATTGATGCGGAATCGCTTGTGCAGAAGTCGTTCGACGCCCTGCAGCATCAGGGCCTCATCATCAACGAAGAGAATCTTGTCACTCATAGTGCCTCTGAGACGATACTTCTTGTTGCCACTCCGATTTCCATGCCGAGAGGCCGCCCGCGACCAACAGAATTTGAGGTGATCCGATGCCACGGCGTGATTCGCTGGCTCAGATGGCCTCAGCCTGATTCCAAGGACGCACAGGAATGAGTACCGCGCACATGAACGATTACGGCACGCACGTATGAGCACCAATGAAATCGGGCTTCAAATGGCTCTATCGGCATGCAGATTCACAACTGTAGTGGTGTCGGGGCATGTGTTCTCCTTTAGGACATTCGCAATGTTCACGAAACGAACGGGGAGTCTGTCCTGCCGCACAGGGAAGGAGTTCCCACTTTGAACAAGTGATAGGCGCCGTTTTGGCCACTTCAAAAGGTTTTCCGAACCACTGCGGGCATGGGTATGTGCCTGGTTGCATTTAGCGCGATGCTGCACTATCTGCCGGGACGCTCAGCGCTGCTGCTCGTGCCGGTGCTGGGCTATGTGGCTTGCTTTGCATTCGGACTCGGCACGGCGGTTTGGGTTTGCATGGCGGAGCCATTCCCTAACCGCATCCGTGGCGCGGCATGTCCGTTGCCACCATGGTGCTCTGGATTTCAGTTTCCTGCGTGACCGCGACATTCCTCAGCCTGATCAAGGTTCTCACCGCATCCGGTGTCTTCCTGGGATATGCGCTGGTGTGCGCAGCTTCGTTTGCCTATATCTATCTCCGCCTTCCGGAGACCAAGAACCGTACCCTAGACGAGATCGAGAACACCTGGAAACAGTGAGCAGATGTCAGTGGTCCCAGCCAGCCGCAAGGGTCCTTCGCGCTGGAGCGTTTCTCCTTCTGCTTTGTTACGGAAACGGTGCCCTCAAGGGGCGATTCCCTCAAGAAATCGCCGGCCCGCAGGATCATTCAATGGCCGCATCAGACGGAGGACTGCTATTGCTCACCTCCCAGCGCAGCGGCCTTTCCTGGCTGCCTTTGCCGCTGAACTCGATGGTTTTTGCGCCCGGCGGCAAAGGCTCGACCCTTCCATTCACCTTGATCTGCTTCAACCCGGCCATCTCGGCCTCCGCCAACCGGATTTCAATTCTCCACTCTCCGCCCGACTGCGGCGCATACCAGCCGGTGTAGCCTTGGGACGACCTGTTGAAACCAACCAGCGGAGTCTCAAAGCGGTACTCGGCCAGAGGCAGCGCCGGCGCAAAGTCCACCCCGTCCTCGTGGAAGTCGACGCCTAGCAACTTGGCGGCGCTGTACAGCGGCCAGGCATGGGGGTGCATGTTCATCACCGGGAAGTCGGTCCAGTGAACGCCCCAGTCCGTGGGCGACTTCTTGCCGTCCACCGGCGGTTCACCAAACATGGTTTGGCCGGGATGCTTCGACAGGACGGAGTTGTAAGAGTCAGGGCCGCTCCATATTCCGTACCAGATCTCCGGATAGGCCTCGGCGTGCATGGCCAGGGAGTTCTTCTTCCATTCGTCCCAGGCAGAAGGGCTGCCGGCCAGCGCCAGCGCCCAGATCAGTGTTCCGTTGATGCTCGGCCAGATGCCGCCATTCTCCAGAATGCCGGGCCGCTTGCCAGGCGTGTCCTCGCCGATGTTCAAAATGAGCGAGCCAATCGGGGAAGGCCGGCGAAGTTCTCTGTCAATGGAGTCCACCAGAGTCTTGCGCTGTTCCGGGTTGGTGACGCCGCCAATGATGGCCCACGGCTGCGGTTCGAGCCAGATGCGGTCGTCGCCAATCCAATCCAGGCCTGGTCCCAGCCAGGCACGCCTGAACCACTTTCCTGTCCACGTCGCCTGCACCGCCTTGCGCTGCGCATCGGCCTTTGCGCGTGCCTCTGCCGCGGCTTGCTTGTCTCCCGTGAAACTGAGCATGCGCCCGTAGAAGTCCAGTACGTAGCTGGCCATCGCTGCGTTCAGCACGCTCTCACCCTGCTCGCGCACTTCATGAACATGCTCTTGAGCAACCCTGCCCGCCACGATCCCGTCGTTCCAGTCGCCCATGGCGAGCCGCATCAGCCCGTGCCGGCCGGCCCCGATCACGTTCATCAGGTGATGGAAGGCGCGGGCCAGCAGATCGCGCACCGTCGGATCGGTGCTCGAAGCCCCGCGATGCATGTAAGGAACGATCTTCTCGTCCAGAAAACTCTTGTCCCGCGTCGCCAGCACGTACTCGGATGCGGCCCACAACAGCCACATCTCCTGATCTCCGGGATCGAATGTCGAGGGCATGGGCATGCCGCTGCCCACCAGGCCGTAGGGGATCGAACCATCAGGCTGAATCTCCTTGAGCGTGTAGCGGATGATGCCCTTGACGATTCCGGGATTGCTGAAAACGAAAGGCAGAGTATGTTGCAATGGATCGCGAGCTGCGCCCTGGAAGCCCATGACGTATTGGTATACGTGCCCCTGCGAAAGAATGTGCTCGCGGAAGAAACTGTCCCATGTCATCGAGCTGCGCAGATAGTAGTTGTGCCAGCAGATCTCGCGCTCAACCCACGGCTCGGAAGGGACGGAGAAGTGCAGTCCTTCCTTCTTCCACTCGGCCGAGGAGCGGGTCAGGATATTGGCCGGATCCGCGGCATACTTCTTCACCAGTTCTTCGGCGTTGAATCCCTCCGGCAGGTACCCGTAAAGGAAGAAGAGCGTCTTGCTCTGCTTGGCCTTAAGGTGGAACTTGCGCTCCATCAGAAAGGCGCTGGCCGGGCCCGTCGAGCCCAGATCGTTGCCCAGTGGGCTTGCCAGGCCAGTGGGATTTTCCACGCCGCCCGTGCCGAAAAAGGCGGCCGCGTCCGTGGCGTAGCCGTCGGGCGGCGCATCGAGCGAAACCAGAAATGTCGAGGGCGGATTCAGATCCTCCCACACGGCGCCGGGCGCAACCTCGTGCAAATGTCCGCCCAAGGGGCCATCGGGATTTTTCATGCCCGCTTCAATCTGCCGCCACAGGCCCTCTTCTTCGGGCGTGCGCCCCTGGAAGGTTTGTGTTTCCATTAATCCGAAACCAGCCGGCATCACCGAGAACTTGTGGACAAAGCGCGCGGCAAAGGCGCGCCGCAGCCCGGCACCCTTGGTGGCGGCGTGCAACGCGTCGGCTTCCATGCCGGAGCGGAAGGAGAACTGGTAGTTCTGCGCGTCCCAGTACTCGACCCAGCGCAGGTCAGCCGCGGCGACTCCACGATTCGACACTTTAACGATCGACACGATGGCCGGATCGTCGCCATAAGGAGCCACTACCGTCTGCTCCACCTCATAGTCCTCGCTTCTGACCGTCTTCCGGAAGTAGCCTTCGCCAAGGATTCTTTCGAACGAAGCGCCGTTGCCGGGATAATAGGTGCTCAGTACCTGCTTGCCGTCGGTCAGGAAGCCGATCCCGCCGCCGTACCGCGGCTGCTCGGGAAAATAGTCGTTAAGAAATTTGGGCGATCCTTCGTCCTGGCGCACCTGTACGTAGCCGTAGCTCGACACCGCCGCCACCAGCCGGTCGTTGCCCACCTGGTGCGTGTGGTCGGTCGGGGAACGCCACTCTTTATGCACCGGCGAGATGGCCATCGGGTCGCTCGCCTGATTGCACGTGTAGCGGTAGGCAGGCAGTCCGAACTCGTCCACAATCCATTCGCCGAAATGGCCCGAGCCGTACGGCTTGTTCGCTTTCGTCCGCCGTTCTTCTTCTGCGTCCGGAGCCAGAACTGGGAACGACGATGCAAACGCAGGCAGGCTGATGCCCGCTCCCACAATTCCAATGAACTGTCGCCGATTCATGCTCATGGTTCCCCATCCCCCTTCGATCCGAATGGCATTGCCGGGTCCGCTGTCCCGTGCCTAACTGCGCAGCCGCCTTCAACTAAAACGCTTTGCCCAGGACAATAGGTGAATTCACAACCTGAATTCTATTCCAGCTTGCGCCAGGCGGCTGACGATTCCGCCAGCAATGACAGCTGGAAACCCGCGATCACTTCCAGAGGCCGACCGAAGTTTCGCGCGGGCCAAGCAGAAACACCGCATCCGAGCCCCGCTCCGCTGGCAATTGTCCCCAAAGCTTCTCTGGTCGAAGTCCCGCTGGGTGCTGCACGACACAGCGAACCGGGGAATCCCCGCCGTTGGTGACTACGCTCAGATACGCGCCGCCGTTGTTGAGGACGTGCATCAGGCAGCCTTTCTGCGGTTGCGGAAACCGGAACGGTTCTGGGTCGATAGCTCGCCCGAGGACCGTCTTCAGATAGCCGGCCAGAGGCTCAGTACCGCGCAGCCAGCCGCCGATGTCGACCGGGGAGGGAATCCAAAGCACCCGGCCGTCGCCTTCTGTCTTGAGAGTTGTTGCAGTGATCTCGCCCTCCCGCTCGCCGGCCACCTGAGCCGAATGGTTCTCCACGCTGCCGATCCACAGGTGCGAAGGCAGCGTCGTTGGCGGCGAACTCAAACGAAGATCGATCTCGCTGCCGAGAAAGTGGACTTCCTTCAGGTCCGCGCCGGTCAACTCCGCCAATGGAAACCCGGCGAGCGGCCAGGCCTTGGCGTATGGGTCGTAGAATCCGCTCAGGCCGGTGATCAGCAGTGTGTTGCCGTTGTTCACAAACGCCTTCAACTCGCCAACCTGGCTCTCTGCGATGGCGCGCGCGTCAGGCAGGATGGCAATACGAGGCGCGGCGGTCTTCGCGGTCCAATCGTAGTCTCCAAAGAGCTTGATGCGCGGAGGCACGCCGATCTCCGACAGTGCCTGGTACATCCCCAGTGCCGCGAGGATGTGCGCATTCATGTCGCGTCCCGGATAGTCCGAATCGTGGTACCGCTCCTCCAGCGTCATGGTTTCCAGGCTCAGAATCACCGTCACCGGCGACTCCTCCACATGCGCTCCACGAAAGAAATCCCCGTGCTTCTCGATAATCTGCGCAATCGCCGAAGCAGTCTCCAGGCGCGGGCTCGGCCTCTGCTGAAAGTCGAGCAAGGACCACTCCGCAGCCTCGGTGCCCTGCGAGCGGGCATTCAGCAGCCAGAAGATCACCCGGTCTGCACCCGCGCCAATGCTGGTCCAAACCCACTGTCCAATGTCGGCCGCCGTCGGATCCATCGGCTTGTTGGAACTGTAGATGTTGTTCCCGCCCTGCAATTCCGTCACCCAGTGCCGCTTGGGCTCGCTTGCTCCCTGCACCAGATCGTTGATGTACGACACGCCCAACGCGTACTGGTCGCGTTTCAACAGGCCGAAGTGCCATGCCGGATGAATCGAACAGCCCAGCGTATCCAGAAACGGCCTCCACGATGCAAGATCGTCCGACAATCCCGCCATGTTGCCGATCAGGGCATGCGGATTGACGTGCATTCCATGAGCGGGGTTCGGATCGTGCATTCTTATCTGTTGCTCAATCCAGTACAACTGCTCCGTCTGGTAATGGCGCCAGAAATCCAGCCAGTCAATCTGCCGGTTTTCGCTCGCGAAGCTCCCTGTCGACGGGTGCGGGTCGGCATCTGCAAAGCTCAAGTAAGCCGAACCCCAGCTCTGGTTCAGCTCGCCGATTCCCGCATACCGCTTTGCCACCCAGTGGTGAAACTCCTCCAAAGCAAGCGGATAGGCGGCAGGCGCCATGCCCGGCTCGTTGACCAGCAGCCAGGTATCCAGCGCCGGGCTGCCCTTGTAGCGGTCAACGACCTTCTCAATGTATTCGGCCGCCGCATTCCGCCCCTTTTCCGTCCCTGGATATCCGCCGCCCTGGTTCCCGTCCCCACCCAGAAACGGCGGCGGTCCGCCCGGCGTCAAGGTAGCCACAATGCGCACATGGTATTTCTCGGCAGCACGGAACACCTCATCGTAAAGAGAGAAGTCCCACTGACCCGGCGCGCCTTCCAGGTAGCTCCACATGACGAAGATCCGCGCCACCGGCATGTGCTCCTGGGATAACTCGCGGAACCAGCCATCAACCTGAGCAGGAGTCTGTCCCGGTTCTATCCACACCTGCGCGCCAAGCAAAGGTGCTTGTCCATGTGCTTGGATGATTGCGGCAACGACAGACACAACTGCCAATACGCACATCCGACTCAGCTTCACCGTCACACTCCTTCACGGTCTACGAATTCGATCTGCATTGCTTCGATCTTATTCTCTGGGGACTGCATCGAAGGCAACTTGTGCTTCGACCCCAAAGTGCGAATCCCGCCCTCTCTCCGGGTAGAGGAGACTTTTTGGCAGGCTGTAGGCTTTCCTTGGCTGTATCCGCCGTTTCCAGCTTCGTGCCCGTTTAAGTCCACCGTGGCTTGCCAAAAGTCTCCTCCCTCACGGACCCCGCCGTGCAGATTTCCCGCAGCGGGTTCTTCAGGCGTGACTCCCCTCCCCCGTCCAGGTATGGGTGATCCTGGGTAGCAGCAGCGGATACTGCCGCAAAAGAGTTCTGTATCTCTCCCATGTCAGCGTCCTTCCACGCGTGCGACGGCTCAGCCATTTACGCCATATACGGCATACACGTCGATAGAACCGGCAGAGACTGCGGTAATTCGTCGGGCGTCCGTAATATTGGTAATGGCCGCGGAGTTTAGCATTCAGGCCGAAGGATGAATCGGGGCATAGAGCGTGAAGGTCGTGATGTATTCGACATTTCCACCAAAGTTAGTTGGGGCAAGAGCGATGTCTTGAATGATCCGATTGCGCGCATCGTTGGGATCAATCTCGCCGTATGCGAACCCTTTGATCACGTGATAGGTCGCCGGGACCCCGGCTGCCTCACCTTGTGATCGGAAGTAACGTCGATACGAACTATACGCGCGCGCGCCTTCAGGCCGGCAAGTGCCAATAGAAAACCGTAAATATACTCACGCTTGATTCCCCGCATGCTTTCTCTCTGAGGATGGGTTAGCCCAGATTCTTACCACCGCCAAGGCGGCAGCTGAAGTCGATGTAAACCAAGGCAGTTGGGGAGTATTGGCCTGCGGAATTGTTGAGCGTAAACTCGCCGGTCACAGGATCCATCTGTTGATACTCCACGCCGGAGTCCGCAATGGCAGCCGTCCACTGTCGCATCAGATGCTCCATCTCTTTGCTCTTTCCGTAGTATGGCATCCACCGGGGCGCTCGCAGAGCCGTTAGCGCCTGCGAAGGTCCTCCCCAACTATTGGGCTTGATCGGTCGGACAAACGTAGGATCATCAAGCGCTACTGACGGAAAAGGGAACGGCGACCAGAACGCCTTTTTATTGTGGAGTTGTTTCTCCCATACATTCTCAAAGATTGCTCGATCTGATCTGCTATCAAGCTTCAGCACATGCTCGCCAAGAACACGGCAGATAACGCAAGTGCGAACTCGGACGAATCTGTTATCTGAGTCCAAATCGTAAAAGGCCCCATCTTCCGGCGAGTAGAGCTTCTCGATGATGAGCTTACGGATGCCCTCCGCGCTCTCTAGCCAGCTGTCTGCCTCACTATTCTTTCCCAGAGCCTTCGCCATGGAGGCCAACGCGACGCGTGCACCGTAGGTCGTGGCGGAGAGGTCTGGAGACAGGCGCGGCAGGCCCTTGGCATCCGGCAAGACGCGCGCATCCCCGCCGGGACATCCGTTCGGCATGCCTGCCCAGCGTGGGCTGTCATCTTGCCCGGTGTCGTAGGTGCAGAATCCTTCCACTAGCCCCGTCTTGCGCGTATCGCGATATCGACGAAGCCACGCATCCCATCGGCTACAGGCTGTGTATGCCGCCTCAAGTAGCTGCTGGTTCTTCGTGATCCGTGATGTCTCCCATGCGGTTGCTGCAATGGGCACCACCATCTGGATCTGCCCAAAGCCCACCTTTTTGTCCCAGACGTAAGCTGGTACCTGACCGTCTGGTCGCTGGAGTTCAAAGAAGGCCATATGATTCGCGATGGCGACCTTGTCAGCCACCTCCCTTTGCGGCTCAGGAAGATACTGCTTCCACTGCAGATTCACGAGCGCTTCGGTCGGGCCGCATTCCATCCAGATGCCGGGGTATCCCGGGCCCTCGATCAGGACCGGATGGGAGTACGTCTCCAGAGTACGCGTGTTACCAGTCAACGTTGTAATCGCCTGGTCCCAGCTTCGCTTCCACTTCGCGTCCTTGTTGGAAAATATTGGAATCGGATACCGCAAATCTGTCAAGGCCCGAGCGCCCTGGGTCAGCACACCAGCTGCTATCCCCAAGGCGCTCGTCATAAAGCTACGTCTCGAAACCATAAAACACCTGCTTACGTTCTTAATTGACAAGTCCACGCTGATCCTCGTTCCTAGAAAATCAGCTTTGCTCCCAGTCTGAAGTTACGTTCATCGACGGGCCGACTGATCGGGCTTGTGCTCGTGATTTGGCCGACGCCGTTGCGCTTTGTGATATTTCCGGACGAATCGAACACCGCACTCAATACACTGCTGCCGGGATTTCCGAAATGGGGTGTGTTGGTCACGTTGAAGGATTCCAGTCGCAACTGAAGCGATAGATGCTCCGGCAGGGGAACGAAGGAGAACACGGGCGCAGTCGCTTCTGAATAGTATACGTGTGAGCCCCGCTGCCAATGGTTTCGGTCCTGTTGAGTGGAAGGATTACGGTGGCTGTCGTGTTCGCTGGGATGCTGATGGTAAAGCGATGCTGGCTCTGCTGCCAATCGGAGACGATAGTTCCGTATTCAGAGTCATACTCCACGTGTAGACGAGGGAGCGCTGGATCGAAGTGAGGCTGGATGGTCAGGTGATGAAATCCAGGGCCCGCGGCGTCCGTATCGATGCCGGCAACACGACGATAGGCCCAGGCCATGACAGAGCCAAATGCATAGTGGTTATAGGAGTTCATCGACGGGTCTCCGGTGTCGCCATTCCAGCGTTCCCACCACGTTGTTGCGCCCTTTTTAACCATGTAGCCCCACGAGGGATAGGTGTCTGAAATAAGCAGCCTGAAGGCAAGATCAGAGCGGCCATTCCGGTCGAGCACGAACATGAGGAACGGTGTACCGAGGAATCCGGTCGTGAGATGATTGCCATGAGCTTCGACATCCCTAGCAATCCGATCAACCATGCTGCCCACCAGCGCGAGCGGCGCGATGCCGGTGAAGATCGTAGCAAGGTACGCCGTCTGCGTATTTCGATCGACGCTGCCGTCTTCCTTCACATAGGCTGCCCGATAGGCAGCGGCGATGTGATCGTACTGTTGTTGATACTTCTCGGCATCGTCCGGACGATGGATTGCCTTGGCCATTTCTACCATCTCACGCGCAACGAGAGCCCAATAGACGATACCGATCGAGAGCATGCAAAGTTGTGGGGTGATCACGTTGTGAGACTGGACTGAGCCGGTCCATGAGCGGCCGAGGGACTCGGTGCCGGTGCAGGAGCACAACTTAAACGGGGACTTAGAACATGAAGGGGACGTCGGGGGAGAGCCACCCCACAAGTTTGCATGCTCTCTTCAGAACCGCACGCGCATCCTGTGGCGGACGACCGCGCCCGTCGGGCCGCCGCTCAAACCGCAGCAGCGGCTCCAATACCGCCCACTCCTCGTTCGTGACCTCTCCGCGTCCTCGCATCGGCACTTCGGGAGATTGTCAGAGCTACCCTTTTGCCCGGCCATTCCGCTCAAAGCACAAGAGAAATCTCCACTGCGACATTTGTGAGACTGGTTCTAGATGGGACGGATCAGCCTGCGCCCGCATCCGACAAGAGCACATTGCCATTGGGTTATTTTGCACAGCAATGACGAGCAATAATGCACAGACTCGCTGCTGACCAAAATGCTGATACTGTACGTTAGCCTGCTTTGGCAGCAGTGCTGAGACACGCGATTTTGGCAACGGACCGAAAGGTTCCGCGCAAGCACCGGCACACGGCGAACCATACGGTGGAAAAACATGCGAGAAGAGCTTCCGCTTCGTCCTCCGCAAACGGATCCCGCACAACCCAACTCTATCCTCATCACCTCGACTGCCCAGCGGCGGCCCAGATCAGCCGTTCACGGTGGACCAAACCAACTTGCGAAACGCAACTGATTCCGGAAGGCAAGGCAAAGAAGGAGATTTTATGGAATCCAGTAGCAGAAACAGATGCGCCATGGGCCTGCTCTTTATGCTCGCACTCTTGGTGGCAATAGTTATCGCCCTACCCGCATCGTGTGTAGCACAAACGACATATGGCAGCATTATTGGTGTGGTTGCGGATACAACAGGAAGCGTTGTTGCGAATGCTTCTGTTGTTCTGACCAACCTCGATACGGCCGCTACCCGCAATACCGTGAGTACTCAAACAGGTTTATACCGCTTTGTGAATGTGCCACCCGCCCGCTATCGCATTGATCTGGACGTAGCAGGGTTCAAGCACTTCACTCGTTCTCCGATCGTTCTAGAAGTGCAAAGCACCATACAGGTTGACCTAACATTGCAGGTTGGACTTCAGACGGAGACCGTGACCGTCACCGCCGAAACACCTCTACTACAACCGGCCACTTCCTCTCTAGGTCAAGTCGTTGATCAACGTGAGACAGATGAACTTCCTTTGAACGGCAGAAATCCCATGAGTCTCGCAGCCTTGGTTCCTTCCGTGATTCCGCAGGGTGGTGCTTCGCAAACACCGACCGGAGAGAATCCATTTGCTTGGGGCAACTACCAGATTGGGGGCGGTATGGCAGGCCAAAGCCTTACCTATCTTGACGGATCTCCGGTAAATTCGTCGTACGATAATCTGACCGCTTTGATCCCCACCCAAGACTCGTTGCAGGAATTTAAGGTGCAGACGAATACACTCCCACCCGAGTATGGGGGCTTGGCTGGTGGTGTCATCAACTTCACAACCAGATCCGGAAGTAATACTCTTCACGGAAACGCGTGGGAGTACCTGCGTAATAAGGTCCTCAATGCAAACACGTTTTTCGGTAACAGAGCGGATCTTGCAAGACCGCCCTTTACGCAGAACCAGTTTGGATTCAACCTGGGCGGACCGATCTACTTCCCGCATTTGTATAACGGTCACGACAAAGCGTTCTTTTTTGTAAACTGGGAAGGCTTCAGGCTGAGGCAGGGAACGACTTACGCCGAAACAGTACCTACGCTTTCGGAACGAACGGGAGACTTTTCCGGCATAAGCAACACAATCTACGATCCATTGACAACCTGCGGCGACATATCCATCGCGACTGCGTCCTCGCCCGCGTGTACGGCCGGTCAGGCCCAGTATGATCGAACGGCTTTTGCCAGCAACGTAATTCCTCCCAATCGGCAGAACACAACGGCGCTCGACCTGCTGAAATACTACCCATTGCCGAACGTTTCCGGAAGTGCAAACGGAGCCAGCAACTACGTGACAAATTCGAGCGCCGGTGGAAACAACGATGAACTGGTAGCTCATATCGACTACAATTATTCTGAGAAACAGCACATCAGTGGCCGGTATACGTACTGGACAAACTACAATCTTCCCGTCGATCCAAACAAAAATGGAATCTGCAACGGTGCATGTGCGGAAAACTTTAATACGCACAATTTTGTTCTCTCAGATACCTATGCTTTCTCGCTCACAACCATGCTCGACGCCCGCGTAAGCTACCAGCGGTTTACCTATTTGCGTATTCCCGAGACGCTCGGTTTCGACCTGACAAGCGTTGGGATGCCCGCTTCCCTCAATAATGTGGCGCAATATAAAGCCATTCCGGAATTCTGCCTGAGCGGGTATGATACTGCCGGCGTGTATTGCAGTCAGGGACAGGGAAGCTATATTACGGACTATAATGACAATGACAGGATCGCCGGGGGCTTGACACACTTTCTCGGAAATCACACCCTGAAGTTTGGAGCTGAATATCGCTTCGCAACTTTCAATTATGTTCAAAACAACGTTGGCTCTGGGTTCTACTATTTTGACCAGACCTACAGTTCCGCAAACGCCTCCTCGGGAGGGGGCGGCGATGCCATGGCATCGTTTCTTCTCGGATACCCGACCTATGCCTACATCTTGAACACAAATGCGACAGCAGCTGCCGAACACTATCCCGCACTCTACGCGAATGACGACTGGCACGTAGTGAAACGTCTTACCCTGAATATCGGTTTGCGATGGGAGCATACCGGCCCATACACTGAACGGCACAACCGCATCAGCTACTTCGACGCAGATGGTGTCAGCGCCACCTTGAGCGCGGCCGGACTCGAGAATCCTGGCACAGTAAAGCTTGTTGCCGCTGACGGCTATAATTACCGGACCGGATTCAGACCCAATTGGAAGGAGTATTCACCTCGCATAGGCTTCGCCTTTCTCCTGGACAGCAAAACCGTCTTTCAGGCAGGTTACGGCATCTTCTGGTTGCCAGGCGACGTATCGAACCAAATCGCCCCAAACTCGGACGCCATAAACTCAACTTATACGGGGATGGCCGTAACCGGGGGCAACACAATCCCTATCAACACCATCGGCAACCCATTTCCAGGCGGGGTCCTTCAGGCCGCAGGGCGCAACAGCACCTTCGTGGATGCGGCGCTCTTGGGAGGGGAAATCAATGAAGATGATCCCAACAATCCGTATGCGTATGCACAGCAATGGAATGCGGGGATTCAACGCGAGCTTGCAAAGAATCTTCTGATTAACCTCAGTTATGGCGCAGCGAAGGGAACACACTTGCCCATTTATAACCGAGCGCTGGATCAACTTGCCGATTCCTATCTGTCCATGGGAAATCAGCTTCTGGCATCCGTGTCAAATCCGTTTTATGGAACGATCGGTCCTTCGCAGGCAGTTGGGACACAGGAGGTTGCAGCAGAACAGTTGTTGCGCCCTTATCCCCAATATAACGGCGTTTTTCTGAACGGAGCCGGATGGGGCGATTCAACTTACAACTCACTGCAACTGAAAGTCCAGAAGCGATTTGCAAATGAAGCTTCCGTTCTGCTGGCCTACACGCACGCAAAATTGCTCTCCAATACGGATACACTTACTAGCTGGCTGGAGCCTAGCACAGGTGGAGCCGGGGGCGGTTCGCAGGATGCCAACAACCTGCGCGGTGAAAAAGCTTTGTCGAGCAATGATGTGGCGGACCGCTTGGTTATCAGCTACATTCTAGATTTGCCTTTCGGTCGCGGGAAAAGGTACCTGGCGCAGGCAAATGGCCCAGTCAACCAGCTACTGGGTGGATGGGGGTTCTCTGGAGCAACAACCTTACAAGGAGGATTTCCGCTAAGCTTTACTGCCGCAGAAAACAACAGCCACTCGTTCAACAACAGCGAAAGGCCGAATGTGGTGCAAGGATGCCGCAAATCAATCTCGGGAGGCGCACAAGCAAAGCTGACTGAATGGTTTAATACAAGCTGTTTTACTCAGCCCGGTCCTTTTACATTCGGAAATGAGTCAAGAGAAGACTCCAGCCTGCGGGCGAATGGGGTTGCGAACTGGGATCTAAGCGCATATAAAACCTTTCCGTTCAGAACAGAGGGAAAAGCAGACCTTCAATTCCGGGCGGAAGTGTTCAACCTCTTTAACCGGGTTCAATTTGGTTATCCAGGGGAAACACAAGGCAACTCAAACTTCGGGGTTGTTGGTTCGCAAACCAATCTGTCGAGGGTTGTGCAATTTGCTCTGAGACTTGCCTTCTAAGAGAATCGCATGCACGATGCTTTCAAGTGTCAAGGGTGGGACAGCTCGCCCTTGGCACTCTTTAGTTTATGTCTTTATGAGGGGGAATTATGAATCGCCTGTTACGTTGCACTGCTCTCTGCTTCATGCTTGCATGGAGCGTTAACGTCGGTGCCGAATCGTCTTCCCGGATGGTCATTATTCTGGATGAGCCGAAGTTTCCGGTTATCGATACGGCACCGGTTTCCGTGATCTTCTTGCACCAGGCGCTTCCTACTGCCGTCTTTTCCTCCGCGTCAGAACTGAATGGCCAATTAAGTGGCAAGGCGGCTGGGCTTCTGGTCTTGCCCTATGGCTCGGCATTTCCCCTGGATCAGTGGCTCTGCATCCGGGAGTTTTTGCAGCGTGGGGGAAACTTGCTGACGCTTGGTGGCCGCCCGTTTACGCGTCCGGTTCGCTTTGAAGATGGAGCCTGGCAGGTTCTTCCTGAAACCTATGCATTCGCGCGGGAACTACTGATCAGCGATTATCAGGAAACACCTGGATCCTCCCATTTGAAACCAATGCTTAATGGGGATGAGGCTGTAGAGGATTTTTCGGAACTGCGATGGCAACGCGCTTATAGTATGGTAATTCGTCTTAGCCAGGAGGAGACATCGACACGGGTGGGATCAAGCGGGAGCTTCGACTCGCAACTGAAGACCTTGCTCTGGGGAATAAGCGGCGGCAAACGTGTAGCTGCTCCCCTTGTGGAGGTTGACCATTTTCAAAATGACTTTGCCGGCGGGCGTTGGGTAATGTTGAATTGTGAGATAGACAAGACGCTTTTGGAAAGCCACCACGCAGGTGCATTGATCGGGGCCCTTGCCCGGCAGGCGAATGTGGGAGCGGAACTGCTGCGGGTGACACCAAACTACCCTCTGTTCCTGCGGAATGAACCGTGGCAGTTTATGCTGCAATGGAATAGGTTTCAGAACATCGCGGAACCATCTACGATATCGATCGTTGTCAGTTATGAAGGCCACGAGGAAGCTGCACAAACATTCAATCTGGAGGCACATTCGTACCCCGTTTTCAAGACCGTTGAATTGGCAACTTCAGGGCATCCCGGCTTTCACGACGTAGAAGCCCACATGCGTTGTGGAGAGACTAGTTGTGGAACCTATCATACTGCGTTCTGGGTGCGGGACGAAGCCTATCTACAGTCCGGACCGAAGATTACGGTCGACAGGCATTACTTTCGTGTCGACGGTCAGCCCATTGAGGTGATAGGTACCACCTACATGGCGAGCGATATTCAGCGGCTCTACTTCCGCTATCCCAATCCAGAGGTGTGGGATGAGGATATAAGGCAGATTTCGGAAGATGGCATCAATATGCTGAGAACCGGGTGGTGGACTGACTGGGACGAGGTTACCGGTAACACGGGAGTTGCGACGGAGCGTGCGCAACGGACCATTGAAGCTTTTCTGATGACGGCGCGGAAACATCGGCTTCCAGTGCAATTCACTCTTTTCGCCTTCATGCCAGAGGTATTTGGAGGCGGAAACCCGTATCTTGCTCCAGAAGCCCTCCGCCGCGAGCATGAGTTTGTTCAATCCGTTGTGCAGCCCTTTGTGAACGTTCCATTTCTCATGTGGGATGTCATCAACGAGCCCAGCTTCGATAACCCGAGGAAGTTTTTCAGCACCAACTCAAACGGCGACGCCGTCGAAACGACTGAGTGGAACAAATGGCTTTTGCACCGGTATGGCAGCCGTGCTGCGATCGAGTCGGCGTGGAGAGCTTCTTTCTCCGACGGACCAATCCCGGCGCCCGGCGACGGGGACATGACCTCACAAAGCGCCAACGACGGAGGGCGCCCGCTCGCCGTCTATGACTTTAACCTCTTCGCACAAGAGAGCTTCGCGGCTTGGGCGCAGGGCATGCGCACCGTGATACGCAATACCGGTAGCCAGCAACTCGTTACAATCGGCCAGGACGAGGGCGGCGCCCTTGAATCGCCCTCACCAGCGTTCTTTGAGAAGGCAATCGACTTCAGCACGATGCACAGTTGGTGGTTCAATGACGATCTTCTATGGGACTCGCTGGCGGTTAGAGAAGAAACGATGCCTATGCTGGTGCAGGAAACGGGGGTGATGACGGAAGTTGACCCTGATGGCCGCCCGCGGCGTCGTCCACAGGCAGATGCTGCTTTGCTGGAAAAGAAAATCGGCATCGCGTTAGGGACTGGAGCGGGGGCGATTGAATGGCTGTGGAACATGAATGCCGTCATGCGCTCCCAACAGGAGATTACGATCGGCGCGGTGCGTCCGGATGGCACAGAAAAGCCTGAGGCTCAGGTTCTCGAGGCCTATGCAAGGTTCGCACAGACACTCCAGACGCACCTGAGTGAACCTGATTCCGAACATGTAACAATTCTCACTTCGCAGGCTGCACAGTTTTCCGTGCTGGGAGCTTTGGCCGCCGACGCGCAACATCGTGCAGTGCGCGTAATGAATTATCAGTGTCACATCCCGGCGAAGATTGTAACGGAGAATCACGTTGGCAATATCGAGGGGAGCAAGTTGGTCGTTCTCCCGTCCGCGCAAATTCTGCAAGACGCAACGTGGCAAGCTCTAATGACCTATGTAAACAAAGGTGGCAATCTGCTGGTAACGGGGCCGGTGGAACGAGATGAACACTGGCGGCCAAGAGACCGGCTTCGGCAGCTGGGGATTGATGCAACCAGTTCCACGCTCGACTATCGAAGCGCCACAATCGTGCTCGGCACGGAGAGCATAGAGGCGAGCTTCGCAATGGCCGCGCAGCGGGCACTGGAAACTTTACATCTCGCGGACAAGCAATCCTACATTGAAGTGAGGCAAGGGAAGGGGAACATTTTTCTTGTTGCTACTCCAGTGGAATTCGCCGAATCTCCGGACGCAGCGGCCGCAGTGTATCAGCACGTACTGTCTCGGATCGGTATTGTGCCCGAATTCGAAGCCGCTCACTTGCCACCGGGCGTTCTCTTGAGACCAGAGGTGTTGAAGGACTCGGTGTTGTATCTGTTCGTATCCGAGTCGTCGGCAGATCAGGATATCGACATACGGGATAAGCTGAGCGGCGCCAATCTGAAGCTGAATTTGCAGGCATCGCGTACAAAGTTAGTTCTCTTGGACCGGACGACGGGTGCTGTTCTTGCAGCGTATAGCGGACCGGAGTGGCTAATGGAAGACAAAAGGTGATATACGTCCGCGCATAACTAAAGGGACATATGTGGCATACTGGTGTTGGGAGGTCTTATGCTGCCACGCCTGTTGCGGTTGCATCCCAGCACCTATCGGCGGTTGGTTGGTTTGATTAAAGAAGCGGAAAGAGATGGGACCTATCGTGTGGCGAAGCGGCTGCGTGCCGTGGTGCTGAATTCTGAAGGCCGTGCGCGTGGCGGCTACGATGGAGCCAAGCGCCGCAAGGGTTCGAAGGTTCACGCGGCAGTGGATACGCTCGGCCATCTGCTGGCCCTGCACGTTACGGCGGCCGATGAACAGGACCGCGCACAGGT
>Ga0224554_1000960_pt1 | contig 20584 bp, 10 predicted proteins | sample 714S22024metaG_FD_180666 | JGI IMG/M metagenome (GOLD analysis project Ga0224554, IMG submission 180666) | Peat soil microbial communities from Stordalen Mire, Sweden - 717 S2 20-24 | ecosystem: Environmental > Terrestrial > Soil > Wetlands > Peat | place: Sweden: Norrbotten County, Stordalen...
GGGCTCGTACCACTGAATGTCAACGACAACATACTGCCATCCATACCGCTTTAGCGCCGACGCCATCACATCTGCATTGGCCTTGACCTCCTCTTCGCGGACGGTGGTTCCATAGGCTTCCCAACTATTCCATCCCATGGGCGGCACAGGGGCCAGCAGCGAGGACTGCGCATAAAGGCTTGAATGGCGAGGGACAACTGTAACAGCAAGACAGAAAAGGAATAGGAAGGCATAAAATCGTTCGCGAAGTTTGCCATCATTGGCGAGTTTCATTTTTGTCTGTTCTCCAGGGATCATTCCGGCGGTTGGCTGCACAAGGGTCAAACCGCAGGATCCTGGCCGGTTGAAGCGCGCATGTTGGTTGCCGAGTTGTTAATTAGAGCTAATTGCATATTGCGAGAGGTCTATGGGCAAGAAGCGAATCCAGCGACTATTCCCCGTAACGATGGGTGCTCAGCCCATTCTGTGTGGGGCGTTCATCCTTCTTGTTCATCTGTCCTCCAAAGGCCGGTTTCGGGCTATTGGAATACGCCTATTTGGGTGACTGAAGCCTTCCTTCCCAGAGAAGTTCCGCTTCCGGTCTGTATTCACTGGACTCACATTCCAACTTGTGCCAGCCGATCGTCCTGCATCAACGAGTGGTCATTTTTGTCTCAGATTTCACACCCCGCGGGTTCGCCTGAGCTGTACTACTATTGGGAAACGCCAGAAGATGTGCTGTCGCCCCAACCACTAAGCAGTCCCGAGCAGAGAAGTTGCAAGGTATAAACGGTTTTTCACATGTCAAATATGTGATCTTAAGAGTGTTCAACCGGATCTGAGCGTCAATCCGGTGGTTCCCTCCGATTTAGTTGAGCCTTCATGGGGCACCCAGAGAATGCGGCCAGGACATTGCGCCTAACTGGAACCTCTGCGCTCTTGCGCGAGACATCGATTTAGATCGGAGACCGTGCCTGGGCATTTTGGGCCTACTTGCAGACATCGCGGTTGCAAAGCACAGCGGTAATGCCCTTACCCTCGGTGATGGTGTAAATACGGTCTGCCGTGGGTAACTTTATTGTCTCCTTGGCGCCGGAAGGCCAATGAACCTCTAGAGTCCCGGGGTCCGTGGCGTCGCCCAGGCCGAAATGTGGACGTTGATCGTTCGACGAGATAAAGCTGCCGCTGGAGAGCACATCTTGACGCATGCGCATGCCGTTTGCATTCAGAAACACAGTGGCGCACATGGCATCGCGCGGACTCTTCGGTCCGCCCACCAGCTTCAGTTCCACCCAGTGATGGTGGTTGGGATTCACGTTTCTGAGCAGTGTTGGCGGGCCATCGACCGGGTTGATGATTACATCGATCTTTCCGTCATTGAACAGATCGCCAAAGGCCGCTCCGCGCGCGGGGACGACCGCCGCCAATCCTGTATCCTTGACCGGCGGTACATACTCGAACCGGCGATCCTTCCCGGCCGGAACATTATGGAAGAGCAGTGGGCGCTCAGCAAATGTCGTGCCCCAGTCATATTTAGCAACTTCGGGATACGTGTGCCCGTTGACCATAAAGAGATCGAGCCAGCCGTCGTTGTCGTAGTCGAGAAAGCCATCGCCCCAGCCTACGAACGGAATGGATGTCTGTGCGATTCCTGCCTGATAACTGACATCGGTAAAGCTCGCATCTCCATCGTTGCGGTAAAGCACTTTGTAATCGTCGGAGAAGTCGGTGATGGCGAAGTCCACTTGGCCGTTATTCTGGTAGTCGCCAACCGCAATGCCCATCGAGGCAAACTCGCGCCCATCCTTATTCAGGGCAAACCCCGAGGCATAACTCTGGTCGTCGAAGGTTCCGTCGCCTTTGTTGATGTAGAGATAATTGGGCTCTGAGTCGTTGCCCACCACCAGGTCAGGCCTGCCGTTGCCCTGGATGCTCAGGAAAATCGATTCAAATCCGTAGTACGCGTTCTTGTCGTCTACACCGGCCTTGACGCTGACATCGGTAAAGGTTCCGTCGCCGTTGTTATGGAATAGGTGGTCAGGCAAGCCCTTAAGGCCGCGCGGGCCGCACATCACGGGCACGCCGCGAAACTGGCAAAATGTGTAGCCCACGGCCTTGGTGCCGGCAAGGGGTAGATTGTTGCGGTCAAAATCCACATAACCCGCGACAAAAAGATCCAGCCGCCCGTCGCCGTCAAAGTCACCCCAGGTGGCTCCGCTGGACCAGTTACCAAGCGCCACGCCGGCTTTTGCGGCGACATCGGTAAAGGTCCCGTCGTGATTGTTGTGGTAGAGCCGGTTCTTGCCATAGTTAGCAACAAAAATATCGGGCCATCCGTCGTTGTCAAAATCGCCAATGGTTACGCCAAAGCCCCAGCGGTCGTTGGTTACGCCTGCCTTGGCAGCCACGTCGGTGAAGGTTCCGTCGTGGTTGTTGTGAAACAGCGCTGCGTGCGGCGGCTCTTCCTTACCGTCGAGGGCGTTAAAGGTCGATCCGTTTACCAGGTAAATATCGAGCCAACCGTCGTTGTCGTAGTCGAGCAGCGCCACGCCTGAACCATCGGTATCGATGATGAATTTCTTTTCCGGCGTGCCCATCTTGTGGCTCCAGTTGGAAAGTCCTGCCGCCTTGGTGATGTCCTGAAAGACCACCGGCCCGGAATCCACGAACCCGCCCGCGGTAATGGGCCGCTTCTGCGCGTCGTACTCGGTCGCAAATGTGCCGCCGGTCGCGTTTCCTCCCATGCCGCCCTGTTGCGGCCGCTGGGGCGGAGCCTGCTCTGAGGCCGATTGCGCCCAAAGCGCGCCGGGCATTGCAAGCATAGCGATCAAAACACCGGAAAGCAGACCGCGAAGATGCAGCAACGAGAGTCCTCCACGCCTTGAAGTGTATCGCAGCCCAAACCGTTTCTCGTGCTCTGGCGGTCAAGGTACTCTTGGGGAGTAAGTATCCAGCGCGGTCCGTTATTCCGGCGCGGCGATCTGAATACTTGCAATGTTTGGCGCCCAACCTGATTCGATGTTCGGCGTTGGCGAGGTTGTGCTGTTCAAGAATCGTATCGTGTTGTTTCCCGGTTTGAGCTGAACGTCTATTTCCATGGGCAAGTAGATCTCTCCCGAGAAGGTATTTGCGAAATACACATGACTGGCCGTCTCCCCATTGATGGCGATCTGCGCAAAGCGGTAGACTTCCCCTTGGCTGTTCGATAGCGTTGTATTGGCCCCAGGCCTGTTATACAGCTCGCCATTTGAGTAGGTAACGATCATCCTGTACAGTCCCGCGGTGGGAACGCTCACGTTATTGAACTGGAGATAATTCTCAACGCCCTGCCCAATGGAGGTCACATAGTCTCCTCCCGGAGCATTGCTATCCTGCCTCACTGAAGCCGCTCCCCCCAATGTATTGACATTGGAAGAGGCCCGATAGGTGACGATATCTCCCTCTGCGGGAGTCACATCGATATAGTCCAGTGCGAGTCCATTGTTTGTCTTGCCGGGAATGGCGCGATAGGCGATCCGGTTGATTCCCGCAGTTAAAAAAAGCCTTGCAGATGCGTCGGTCCACGTGCTTGAGCTTCCCGTACCGGCAAGCGCGATAGTCCGTAAGGAAGCCCCGTTCAGTTTGAGCTCGAGATCGCCAGGGTCATTTGGCGAAGCATAACGGAGAGTCACTTTGTAGTAGCCGCCGGTTGGTGCGTTAACGTCGAATTCAGACGTGGCATTGCCGTCGTTCCCATAGCCCCCCACAAAAGACGTGCCGGAGTAACCTTTGGCATCGCCATAGGCGACTGTGGCATTTCCCGATAACTCGGCATATTCAGCTTCGTAGCGATTTGCCTTATCCACCTTCGATAGACTTGTGGCCGGCGTAACAACGAGGTAGTACGCAGAGTTGGTTTGCGCATCCTGTACGGTGATTCTGACCTTGCCGTTCGACTCGGTATAATCTGCCTCTTGAATGTAATAAGGCCCCGGCGAGGGGCTGGTCGACGTATTGTCCACGCCCCAAACGGAAACATGTACCCTGGAGCCAAAAAACGGCTTCGAGGACAAGCCTCGCAAATCGACGTTTACATTTCCGGAGACGCCGCCAACGATGGCCCTGACCTGCTTTGTGTTGTCGTCAAGAACCGCCATGCCCTGAAGGCCTTGTGCACGATCGCTAGGCGGGGTAACTGCGAGGGTGTCGCCCTCCATTTGACTGTACCAGCGATAGAGCCACCAGCCGCCCGTCGCATGATTGGGCATGCTGTTCGCGCCCAGAGAAGACAAGTTGCCGCTCGTTCCCCAGTAGGCCAGGCAGGCAAAAACTTTGCTTCGCTCAAAACGTGCCATGTATTGAATCAGCTGCCCCGGCACCGCAAGATCGGGAGGGCGACCATACTCGTTGATGACGACCTTGATGGGGGAAATGGCCAGGCTCGCCTCCAGCGACCGATAGTCACTGTATTCCGAATACCAGTTCGCGTACACGCTGTCGGTGAGCTCGTGCCAGGTTACCTCGTCGGGGAGCACGTTGTTGCTCTTCGCAAAGGCCATGAAGCTCGCGAATTTGTTGTGGTCGTATAAGTAGAAATTCGGGCCGGCTATCCTGGCGGAGGGATTAATGGCGCGAATCATATGGTAGATTGTTCTCCAGTCACTCTCAAAGCCAGACAGGTTCGTCATCCCGGTTCCATATTTTCCATAGACCACTCCGTCCGGCTCGTTGAATGGGACGTATACAAAAGATTGGAAATCAGGACTGGATTTCAGCGCCTGAACGATCTGTTGGACGATCTGCGTATAACTTGCAATTCCCGGATTTGGATAGAAGGTGGCGAAGTAGTCCTGCATGTAAATCTGCATCTCTGTTCCGCCGGAGCGTAGAAATGAAGGCATAACCTGGAGAGCGTCTCCACCTGGATGCTGAATGCCTTGCGGCGGCTTCTGTGCGGAGATTTGAGGTTTCAGAGGCGCCATCAGATTCTCGGAAGGAATATCAACCTCCGCCTGCCCGTACAGCCATCCGGAGGCACCATGCAGGATAGGTCCAGTGCTGGAATTGACATCGATTGTCAATGTATTCTGGGCATCCGCTGGACGCGCTGACAACAGCGAGAGAACAAGCACAAGAAGAGAACCGCAACCGAAACGGCGCACCAGGCGAAACGGCGCGGTGATGAGGCTGATGTGATTGAACCCTTGATCAAGCAGCGGATGTGACTTGAACATATTCAACTCCGCCAAACAAAATAGAGGCGCGCCCTCCGGAACCTGGCTCGACTTTTTCAGTTCGAGCCAAGCTCACTGCAACCGGATGCACGCCTCTACGTAATCAGACTTGCTGGTTAGAATTCAACGCGGAATGTCAACTGTCCAGCCCTGGGGCTGTTGTTGGTTCCGCCTACTGTGCCAAAGCCCGCGTCGTATGGATTACCATCCGGTCCACCGAAGACATGGCGGTTGAATACGTTGAAGAACTCGGCACGGAACTGAAAGTCGATCTTTTCCGTGATGGGTGTCCGCTTGATCAGACCGAAGTCCTCTTCCTTATAAGCGAACCCTCTGTCGTCATCCTCATAAGCCGGCTTGTTCCCAAAGTGGTAGCCGGTACTGGCGACCAGGTTGGCTGTGTTGGGATCGGTAAAGGCGGCGGGGTTATACCACTTGTCGGTGCGTGGGTTGAAGTGTCCGCCCTTGCGCGCTGCAGATTCAACGGACTGTCCTGGAACGAGATTCCAGCGAATCGAGTTGCTGAATCCGGGAACGCCCGTGGCGCCTGCAAAACCATTGGGCTGGCCGCTCTGGTAGCGCTGGATGCCGGAGATGGACCAGCCGCCAACCACATAGTTCGCGGCCGCGCTCTTGTTCAGGAAGGCCTTGCCCTTGCCGAACGGCAGGTTGTACAGGTAGCTAACGACAAAGATCTGAGGCGTGTTTTGCGGTGAAACGGCTTTCTCCGCCCTCAGGTTGGTGGGGTTCTGGATGTTGGCCGTGTATGCGCCTCCAAGACTGCCACCGATAATGTTGCCAGTGTCGGTGAGAATCTTCGACCAGGTATACGAAGCCAGGAGGTTGAGGCCGTTGTGGAAGCGCCGCTCGAGCTTGCCGAGCAATGCCTCATAGGTCAACTGGCCATGGTTTTCTCCGAATGCAGCCGTATTGATGTTCTGGTATTGAGGAAAGGGCCGCAGTGACTGAGCGACCGTACCCGAAAAAGTTGGGTACGGTCCACCTGTGATGGTGTTTTCGAGAGCCAGGCCCTGGCCGAAATCGGAGATGGGAAGATTGTTGACTGAGAGCAGATTCGATCCCAGGTGGGTTCCGTGCGAGCCGAGGTAGCCGAGCGTGAAGATGAGATCGGTCGCCAACTGTTGCTGCACATTGACGCCCCAGGTCTGATACATACCTGGACGGCCAAAGCCGCGCTGATTCCACGGAATATTCTGCCCGTTCAGTTGGCTCCGGTCATAGTTGACGGCTGTGCCCGCCGTTGGAACGCCATAATCGCCTGGATTGGAGGTGACACTGGGCGCGGAGGTAGAATCCAGCAGGTTCGAGGCGCCAAAGGGGTTGGTGTTGTTGTTGAATTGTCCGGTCAGAGAGTACCCGGCAGGAATGCCGGCGTAGATCTGCTGCCATTCGAAGATGCCGGCGTTCAGGATGTTGTAGCTTCCCGAAATGACGGTCTTGTGGTTGAGGAACTCCGGCGTCCAGGAAAAGCCCAGGCGAGGTTCGATGTTCTTGTAGTAGACATCGACCCAGCGAGAGCTCAGACCGTCCTTACTGGCAAAGTCCAGAGCGCCTTTGGTTCCTGTTCCGAGGGAACCGGTATTGAGCATATTTGGATCGAATTGCGAGCCGATGTTATGGGTTTCCTTGAAGGGCAGATCAACGTCGTAGCGAAGGCCCAGGGACAAGTTCAAATCGCGGTTGACCTTGTACTCGTCCTGAACGTAGATGGCTACGTACTGTTCGACATTCTTGACGGAACGCAGACTGTTGGTTGAAAAGACGTTCTGCACCTGGCCGGTGAGGAAGCTGGCAACTGCGTTGCCGCTACCAGTGGTTTGGGCGGAGTTGCCTGCTGTCTGGGCCCTGTCAAAGCTGAAATCGCCATTGGTCATGCTCGTGAAGCCGGAGAACGAGGGTGCATTGCGGTATTCTCCGCCGATGGCGATATTGTGGCGGCCCTTCTGCCAGACAACGCTGTCAGCAACATAGTAAGCATTGTCTGAAATCTTGGAGTTGTAGCCTTGATTGCTGAGCGGCTCAGAATCGCCGACACTCTGCGAATCCTCATTCAGGCCAATTCCAGGGAAAAGAAATCCGCTGCCGCCCGGGAGCCCGACCTTCTGGGACCAGTTCTGACCCAGGCTTGCCGTGGTATAGGCTTCAGAGTTGAGAACCCGCGAGAAGGCAATGAGCGCGTGGTTGAGCAGGTTACTGGAGAAGATGTGATCGTAACCGATGCGGATCAGATGCGTCGGCAAATCCTGGCTGGTGAGGAATGGCGTGGTTGGCAGTGGGAAATCAGAGTTGTTGTTATTGCGCACGTTGTCTCGGACGCTGTAGGAGACAAACACATTGTTGTTGGACCCGAATGCCTGGTCAAAGCGCATCGTCTCCGCGGTGCTGATGATCGGGAAACTCCCCGTCCAGTTGTAGTTGTTGTGAATGCCGGCGCTGGCGGGAATCTGCGGAAAATACGAAGCGATGGCCAGTGCCACCTTGCTCTGTTCCCCAAGGGGAATGATGTTGGTGGGGTTGGAGTTGGATCCGTATGCGTTACGGCATTGCGTAGCCACTGTTTGCAGAGTTGTTGGATCGGTCAAAAATCCGTTATACGTGGTCGTTGGGTCAAAGATCTCCCCTTGGTAGATTGGAATTCCGGAAGGGGTTCCTTTGACAACGTCGCAGGTATTGCCCAGTATCGTGGAGGTCAGGTTGGCCGAGAAATCTCCGGTCAGGTTGGCCGATGTTGGTAGAGTGATCAGGTTCGCGTAACCCTGATTCTGGCGGAATTGCTCCCAGGTAAAGAAGAAGAACGTTTTGTTGCGCCCGTCGTAGACGTGCGGAATCCGCACCGGACCGCCGAGCAGAACGCCATAGTTGTTCTTGTCGTCGGGAGGAGTCGGATTGCCGCTGTTGAACCAGCTATTGGCATCCAGAGCGGTACGGCGAAGGAGGTCAAACCCGCCGCCATGCCAGGCGTTGGTACCGGATTTGGATGAGTAGCTCTGCACACCACCGGTGGTTCTGCCGTACTGGGCGGGAATGCCGCCGATGAGTACCTTGAATTCGCCGGTCGCTTCGACCGAGGGAAGAATTTCGTTGGCGAAACCGTCGCCGAAGCTCTCCACTTGCAGGCTGGCGCCGTCGAATAGGATTTCACTGCCAAACGCCTGGCCGCCGGAGACGCCACCTTCAAAGGTGCCGCCGCTGGTGCCAGTGCCATAGGTTGCGGGAGTCAGGAAGACAAAGTCCTGAGAGTTGCGGATGGCCGCGCCATTGGTGGACAACGGCAGATCCAGTACCTGATCCGGGGTAACCACGGTGCCCACATCAGAGCTCTCCGTCTGCAATTGCGGCGCCTCGGAGTTTACTTCAACCGATTCAGTTTGTTCGCCGATCGTGAGTTGGATGTCCAGCGAGGATGTGGATTGAATTTGAACTGCGACGCCGCTCCGTGTTGTGGTCTTGAATCCTTTCGCGACGACAGTAACTCGGTAATCGCCGATGGTCAAAACGGGAAACCGGTATTGGCCGTCTGATTCTGTCACCGATTTGAAGGACTGGCCATTAGCGGCATTTGCCGCTGTCACAACCGCACCAGCAACTGTATTTCCGGTGGGGTCTGTGACTATGCCTGCAAGTGAGCCCTCATTGGACTGTGCCAATGAATTCATGGATGCAAACAATCCAATGGCGAGAACGCAAATGAAAACCTTCAGTGTGGATTTCATGTATTTTTTCCGCCTCCTGAATGCTGATCTTTAGTTCGTGAAAGTTGGGTACATCTGTTGAACTCGATTGAGCTGGTTTTGCCGGTCGTACTCTTCTTGCCCGTGTTCCAGCGCTACGCCGTATACGCTTAAGATCCACTGCCATCCGGCTTTCGGTAACCGTTTACCTGTCGGTGCCAAGTAGTGGTCCTCTGTGAGCTGTTTCCAGTTCGTGTCGATTAATCACGCTGCTCCATTGACTGACTGGTCATTTCACGTCTCGGATACCCAGTTCTACAAATGCGCAGAATCAGACTTGTGTGCGCTTTCATCTGCGAACCACGAAAAAGGGTTGTCGCCTGACTGCCAACCACTAGGCTATTTCAAACAGATAAGTTACAAGATATAAACGGTTTTTCACATGTGAAACATATTGATATAAATATAGTTAACGGTTTCCTCTTTCCCTAATTTGGACTGTGCATTACAATGAACGCCGCGCACCATTTGCAACCCAAGGTCTGAGTTCAACGCTCCCTGTGCTGGCGGGATGAAGGAAAGGCGACAAAGTGACTCGTTCGGATATTCTAGGACGAGGCAATGAAAAATCAGACCCGGCCCCCGCGGAGAGGAACGCTGAAGGCGACCTGTCCCATCGTTTCGACGACGATGAGATGCAGCTTCCGCCGCCTGCTTTGGTAGCAGAGGCGCTTAGACGCATCTTGGAGAGTGAGCAGTTCCACGCCAGCACGCGCGGAAAGCAGTTTCTTCGTTTTGTAGTCCAGTACCGGCTGGAGAATCACCCAGAGCCGCTGAAGGAGCGCATGATCGGCGCCGCCCTTTTCAACCGGCCATTGGATTACGCAACCGGGGACGATTCGGTGGTTCGTGCGCAAGCTCGGGAGGTGCGGCGAAGACTGGAAAAATACAATACGGAGCATGCGCACGGGGAGCAACTTCGAATCGAGCTGCCGATTGGGTCGTATACTCCCGAGTTCAAGCTGAATGAGTACCAGAGTGGCGAGGGGAATGCAAAGACGCAGCTACGCTTGCCGGCAAACGAAAACCCAGGAAGTGTTGACACGCTTGACCGGGTATCGATTCCACAGAAAGACAGACACAGGAGGCTCGCCGTTGGCGTTTTGGCTGTTCTGAGCTGTGTCGCAATCGTCGGTCTTTTCTTCTACCGGAGCCCCGCAAAGTTACCCGGATCATCAATTGCACAGTTTTGGGCACCAGCCCTTGCTTCTTCCAAACCGCTTCTGATTTGTTTACCAAAACCGGTCTTCTACCGGCCCTCGGTAGAATTGTACAAACGCAGTGCAAAGACTCCTGGCGAGTTCGACCAGGAAGTCTATCGCATGAACCACGAACCCCATCTTCAGCCTAGGGATAAACTGACCTGGGACGAAATGGTGCAATACAAGGAATACGGTGTGGCCAAGGGCGATGTGCAGGCAACTGTGATCTTCTCGAACTTCCTCGGCCATCTGGGCAAGGACAGCGAGGTGAGAATCGGCGACGGCTATTCATACGAAGACCTGCGCAATTCTCCGGCGGTGGTGATTGGCGCATTCAGCAACCCCTGGACGATCGAGATGACCTCCGGCTTGCATTTCTCCTTCGTTGACGACGAAAAAGGACTTCGGATTCAGGAACAAGGTCCATCGGGCCGATCCTGGCTGACAACGCATGAACCCCCATACACGGATTATGGCCTGGTGACTCGTCTCCTGGATTCCAGCACTGGACAATTTGTCGTCGTGGTAGCCGGCAATGATGCAAGTGGAGCCGATGCTGCTGCCGAAATGATAGTCAATCAGGATAATTTGGAAAAAGCTCTTCGCGATGCGCCCAGGGATTGGCCCCAAAAGAATGTCCAGATCGTCGTTAGTACGACAGTCAAGGATGCGGCTGCCGGGCCAGCGACAGTAATTGCCGTCTACGTCTGGTAAGCGCCCAAACTCCGCGCAAATGTACCCCGCTGCAAGGTCATACAATCACAGGCCGTGACAACCGAGAGTGTGCCAGTAAGAGCGCGGCTAGCCGTGTCGCCATAACAATATCGCGCTGCGGCGCGCCGGTGGTAAGCGTGCGGTGCTCCCCTCTTGACGGACGCGTGGGGTGCCACACATCTGCGAAGTATCCACATATTGCTTAAGTGGGTACTTGCGGGGAGTGTGGATCAGGCGGCCTGGGAAGTGTGAGCTTGAAGGGTGGGTGCCAGGGTCCAGGGCAGCAGTTCATCGATGCGGCTGATGGGATGTTCGGCGATCTGGGCGAGCACGGTGCGGAGGTAGAGTTCCGGGTCGAGCCCGTTGAGCTTGGCCGAGCCGATGGGCGAGTAGATGTTGGCGGCGCGCTCGCCACCGCAGTCGGAGCCGGCAAACAAGAAGTTCTTCCGCTTATGCCAAGATTTGCATAAACGACAGAACGTAAGCGTCAGACCAAACGCATGGATGACGTCTTTGCGGCCCAGGCGGCAGGAGTAAGGTCTGCGATGCGCTGAAGCGGCGCGTTGGCAAGCCCGGGCAGGATGTCGGCGAGGTAATCGCGCACCGGGATTTTAAGGCGGCGGCAGCTTTCGATCACGGAGATGATAGCGGCCACGCGCGGTCCGGCGGTTTCGCTTCCGATGTGGATCCAGTTGCCTCTGCCGAGGGCGATAGGCCTCATGGAGTTCTCCGCAAGGTTGTTGCTAAGCTCCAGTTCGGAATAATCGAGGAAACAGACCAGCTTTTTCCAAATGGCAAGAGTGTATCTGCAGGCCTGGCCGGCAGCGCTACTGGGCAGCACCGTCTTGCTCATCTCGAGGATGTGAGTGCGGATTTCATCGAGAAGCGGCGGAGCCTTCTCGTGGCGCAGAGCATGGCGTGCGGCGTGGTCCATCTTTTCGTTCCGTGCTTGAGCATCAATCGCGAACAACTCGTTTATCAGTTCAACTGCGCGGATGGATGCGGCATCCTGCTTATTGAGTTTGACCGCATCCACGAAGTATCTTCTGGCGTGGCTCCAACAGGCTGCATGCACTATCTTCGGACCGCCCACGCGATCGTATGCAGCGTAGCCATCTGTTTGAAGAAGTCCTTCGAAGTTGCCGAGGAAGTTCAGTGGGCCTTCGCGTTTGCGGCTCATGCGGAAATCAAAAACTGTCATGCCCTCCGGCGTTCCGTACTGCCAGAGATAAGACTGATGGTTTGTGCCGCTTCCATCATGTGTCTGTACATCGACCGGAGTTTCATCCGCCTGGATGTAGGTGCCGGCAAGCAACTGGTTCCGCATCGCTCCAGCTACCGGCATCAACATCTCTCCGATGGTCATCACCCAACCGCACATCGTAGCCCTGCTGATATCGATGCCCGCGTCACGCAACAAGGCTACGCTTTGCCGAAACAGTGGGCTGTGGTCGCAATATTTGTTCACCACCGTGTCGATGATTACGCCGTCGGAAACCAGGCTCTTGTCGATGATCCTGATGGGAAGAGTCGCCGCCGTTACGCCTTGCTCGGGACATGATTTGCATGCCCGCTTCTCGCGCTTGGTCACCTGAACGAAATACCGCGCCGGCTCAACATCCAGCACTTCGCTGACTTCGTAGCCAATCACGGTGGTCTCAGCGCCGCAGTTGCCGCATACGCACTGCTCCGGCGTGCAGGCAACCACCCGTTCCACACGGGGAAGATTCGCGGGCAGAGCCTGACGTCCGGGATGCTTGCGTTTCTTTTGCTCCCCAACAGGCGGAGCTTTGCGTTCGCTTTCGGCGACTACTTCCTGCTGGCTCACACCGGGCTCTTGCTCCAGTAGTTCCAGTTGCAAATTGCTTAGCTTCTCGCTGCTGGGTCCATATTTCTGAATGAGTACCAAACGAAGACGTTCTTCGAGGACCTGAATCTTCAACCGTGCATACTCGAGCTCTCTGTTCTGCGACGCAATCTGCTCCTTCAGCTGCGCGACAACCTCAGCCATGAAGGGCTCCGAATGCGGAGGAAGAGTAGGCTCAGAAGGCGTGCTCACGATGTCTATTTAATAACATACTTTCTTGTGGATAAATGAGCGAAAAGCCCAGTGTCTATGCGGTCTTCAGTGACTCTTTTGATTCTTCTACCGGAGGCTTGCGATACCACTTCGTCCGCTCGGTCTGCGCCAGATCGATGCCTCCCAAAAGCAGCGCCAGTTCCTCGTAACTCAGTACGATTTTCTTCACGCCGCGGTCTCTCTGCGGCCAACGAAATCTTCCTCCGTCCAATTTCTTTGCACACACCCAAAGCCCGCTTCCGTCATATACCAGAAGCTTCAGGCGATTGCGTCGCGCATTCGTGAAAACAAACACGTGACCGCTTTCCGGATCGCAGCCCAGATGGTCGCGCACCAGCCCGTAGAGACCATTGAAATTCTTGCGCATGTCCGTCGCCCCGACTGCAACATAGATCCGCGTTGCCGGTCCAAACCCGAACACCGTATTACACCCTGTCCAATATGCTCAGCAGACGTTCCAACGTTCCCGCATCAAATCCGCGGCATACTTCGATCCGACGTCTGCTTCGCAGTTCAACGACTAGACCACCATCATGCCTGGCGGCGCCGTTGACATCACGCGCAGTGGAAGGAACCACTTCGACAGGAACAAAAGCACTACCTCCCGCCTGCCGCACACCATGCACGCGCTTACGATATTTATCCAGAGTTCCTACCGCCAAGCCACGCTGCTGGCAGAATGCTGCCCGCATCAATCCGCTCACTTCATACTCCGTAACCAGAGCCTGCACCTCGGCCCAGCTACGCCGCCTTTGTATCGTTCCAGATTCGCTCATGGCTCCAGTGCAACATTAAACGCGGAGCATGAACAGGATGCGTTGCTCAGACGGATACCGAATAGGTGTCCACCTAAATTAAGTGGACACCTATTAAGAACCACCTCCTCAGGTCAAGAGGGGATCTTCGAACGCTTACCAAAATCCAACGCTTATCGCACTTGGAATCTGTGCCATGCTCCTAGGCGCCTCTCCTTTCCAGCTCGAACTCTGTAAGACAGCCAATCCCACGATTTGAAGGTCAAATAGAGTGGCTCTGTTGCGATTGTTCACTCTTCAAGCATTATTGAGCCAATTCATCGTATCTTCCGGTAGCGTCGCACCAAGGCAAAACCGCAATGCGCCCAAGAACTTTCTTGTCCCGTCTGGAGCTCCGTTGAGCAATTCAAACTTGCGAGTGGTAAAGGAGATCCCCGTCCGGAATGCTGTTGAGTTAGCTAGAACATGTTCCCAATATGCGCGAAACATCGGAGTCACTACTTCACGGTAGATGGACTTCGCGGACCGAAGCGCTCGAGAAACCTTCTCTTTGACTGCGAACGAATGCAGCTGCCGAAAGGCAAACCGGCGAGTTCGTTGTAGGATCGCGCAGAAGTTCCCACAGCAGGCCACTATTTTCACCGCTTTCGACAATCTCGATCCTGGTATGGCCGAGTCTCGGCGCAATGCGACGCCAGATGGCCCTGGCTTCAGCGTTTGCCTGGAAGAGGCCTTGAAACAGGACCTTTCCGGAGACTTTGATGAAATCCCGAATGTGTTTTGCACGCACCAGCGCCGCGTCATCTCGTTCGTCGAGAAATCTCTCCAAGTACCACTGGAGGTCTGCCGATACGTTCTTTGTGAGCTGCGGGATCAAAGTTCCGGCGGCATGTAGTGCTGGATGGCCTGACTCGGCCAGTTCCATTGTGAAACCGAGCCCCGAACTTTCGGTGGCGCTCACAATCCTCAGAGTCATTTCGGCGGGTGTAGGCAATGCGCTCCTGTTCATTCGAGAAAACGGTCTATAGCCTCAAGAGGCGGGTACCGTAACCCAATCTCCAAAACACACTGCTAGTGGATCCCCCAAATACGGCGTCAAAAAGTGCACTTACGGGCTTCCACTTCTGCCAACGAATTCGGCAACATATGCGAGCCCCCGACCGCTCATAGCCCAAGGAGCTAAATCATTTGTCATTCGGAAGTGACTCCAACGGAAAATCTCGATGAGCACATCTTCGACGAGAATCATATCGAGAACTGTAGTGCCACGCTTGAGAGGATGGCGCGATCCGATGGATTTCTGATTCTGGAACGAGGTTGGTATTGGTTACAGCCTGCAAGGAGGCGGGTTTTAGTCCGTCTAGATTGTGCAGTGCAACGCGAAACTCTTGCGCTCCCGAGCGGTGTGCAATCCTCCGAAACGAACGAGACAGTAACCTGTTAGATTTGATGGTACCTGTGCTGGTATTCTTGAGTTTTGTTCTGTAAATTATTGATTCTAAAAATATATTGGCTCCTCAGGTAGGACTCGAACCTACAACCCTTCGGTTAACAGCCGAAGCCTTAGTTTCGATCCGAATTCAAAACAGGGCGCTCATGGACGACCGGCTGCCTTCTTCGATTTCCTCCACGCCGCTTGGCGGCAAGTGCGGCAGCGCACGAAAATGCGGTCACCCCTCCTTTCAATCACACTGTTCTGCGAATTGATGAGATGCCCCTGACTACAGCGCTTCTCAGCTGGCACAATGCCGGAGAACTGAACCTGCCGCTTCATATGCGCCGGGTTGCAACAGGCGACTCCAATACACATTCTCGGAGACAGATGGTGGAGCAACCGAGTTCTGGGTGGCATCGGCCCAACCATCAGCTCGTATGCGACGCGTTGCGCCTTCCACTCTTTCCCTGAAATGAAGAGCCTTCCGTATCCGTGGGAGTCCTTCGGCCCGGTGAATTCCCAACACCCTGAATCGGGGAGTATTCGGATCATTGAATAGAGCAATTCGGGCGTCAGGTCCACGCTGATATCGTATCATCACGTATCATCCGCCACCAAGCACTTCAGAAGTCGCCGATTTAGTCACCACCTTGGAAAACTCCCGTGCAGTTGAATGCGCCGCGGTGCGGTATGAGTTATTGCCCTAATATCTTTAGGATCTGATCGTTGTGCGATGAATGCGCTTTGGTGCGGTTTGGTGCGGAGTATTTGAATATTCATTAAAAGGGATTTTGAGTCCGCTGCGTCTGCCAGTTCCGCCATCCCGGCCCGGGGTGGGATCCTGCTTCAAAAAGTATTACATAGGGTTCGGCGGCTGCGCCACCTCGCCAGGCCTGCCCGGCACCTTTTTGCGCGAGCTCCGAATCTGAAGCTCCCAGCCGGCTCCACCAGCTCGGCCGCCGCTAACGCACACAATAAGTCGCCAGCCTGAAGGGATGCGCAACGCATGAGAAAACAGGCGATGAGCACCGGCTTTCCACACCCAGAACCGAGTTTCCGCGTGTCGATGCCATGCGACAATAGAGGCAACCGTGATGACAACTGCCCCTTCCGCAGTCGTTCCCGAGCCAGCCAAAGTGACCCCGCAGATGCTTGCCCAGCACAGCATTACTGCGGAGGAGTACGACCGCATTCTTGCGGCCCTTAGCCGGGTGCCTTCTTTGACCGAACTTGGCATTTACTCCGTGATGTGGAGCGAGCATTGCTCGTACAAGTCCAGCCGCGTTCACCTGAAGCGGCTGCCCACCAAGAGCGATCTTGTGGTGCAGGGGCCGGGCGAGAACGCGGGCATTATTGATGTTGGCGACGGCTGGGCCTGCGCCTTCAAGATCGAGTCGCACAACCACCCCAGCTATATTGAGCCGTTCCAGGGCGCGGCGACGGGTGTGGGCGGCATTTTGCGCGACATTTTTACCATGGGCGCGCGGCCGCTGGCCGTGATGGATTCGCTGCGCTTCGGCACGCTTGAGCCGGGCAGCGCGGAGCCGGAACTGGTAGCCCGCAATCATGCCGTCGTTGAGGGTGTGGTGAGCGGCATTGCCGGCTACGGCAATTGCTTTGGCGTTCCCAACCTGGGCGGCGAAACAAAGTTCGAAGCCTGCTACAGCGGCAACCCGCTGGTGAACGCCTTCGCCCTGGGCATGGTCAAGAAGGACGAAATCTTCTACGGCAAGGCCAGCGGCACCGGAAACCCTGTCATATATGTAGGAGCAAAAACGGGCCGGGACGGCATCCACGGCGCCACCATGGCCAGCGAAGAGTTCCACGAGGGTACCGAGGCCAAGCGGCCCAACGTCCAGGTGGGCGACCCCTTCATGGAAAAGCTGCTGATGGAGGCCTGCCTTGAGGCCATGCAAACGGGCGCGATCGTCGGCATCCAGGACATGGGCGCGGCGGGGCTCACCTGCTCCACCTGCGAGATGGGCGCGCGCGGCGGTGTCGGCCTCGACGTCGAACTCGATCTTGTGCCGCAACGCGAAACCGGGATGAGCTCGTACGAGATCATGCTGTCAGAGAGCCAGGAGCGCATGTTGCTCGTCGCCGAAAAAGGTCGCGAAAACGAAATCCTTCGCGTCTTCGAGAAGTGGGGTCTCGACGGCGTCATCGTGGGCACTGTGAAACCTGAGCCGCGGCTGCGCATCCGCCATCACGGCGTGCTGGTGGCCGACATTCCCAACAAGTCGCTCACCGACGACGCTCCGCTCTATCACCGCCCGGTCGGTGTGTGGAAGACGCCTGCTCCGCCTCTGCCGTCTGACGCGATCGAGGCCGCTCTGGCCGAGGATCGCGACTTTACCGTCGACCTGATCAAGTTGCTTTCAAGCGCGAACGTCTGCTCCAAGCGCTGGGTCTACGAGCAGTACGACTCGATGGTGCAGACCAATACGGTGATCGGCCCCGGCGGCGAGGGCGGCGTGATGCGCATCAAAGGAACCGGACCGCAAGCCACCGGCACTGAAGGCGATACCAGTGCGCGGCACGAGCGCGGGCTTTCCATGGCGCTCGATGGCAACGGCCGCTGGGCATATCTGAATCCCAAGCTCGGCGCCATGCACGCCGTGGCTGAAGCGGCGCGCAAGGTGGCCATGACCGGCGCAACTCCGGTGGCGGCGACCAACTGCCTCAACTTCGGCAATCCTGAGAAGCCTGAGATCATGGCGCAGCTTTCGTCGGCGATCGACGGCATTGCCGAGGCATGCACTGCGCTGTCAACGCCCATTACCGGCGGCAATGTCTCGCTCTACAACGAAACGCGCGGAGTGGGCATTTATCCCACGCCGGTTCTTGGCATCGTGGGCATTCTTGACGATGTGACCATGGCGGTTCCTGCACATTTTCAAAAGGGCGGCGACGCGATTGTGCTGCTGTGGCCCATACCGAGGGGCAGCGAGCCGGATCCCAATTTGAAAGTGCCGTTTCCGGGCGCACAGGTGGAGAGCAGCGCTGATCCGTACACTCCGGTGCTAGGCAATCCCGCGGCGCTTCATCCCGAGGCGGTGGAAGACGACGTTGCCGTGGCGGAGGAACTCATTACATTTGGTTCATCGGAGTATGCGAGCGTGGTGCTCGGCGGATTGTGGGGCCAGCCACCACCGCTCGATCTGGATGCTGAGGCCGATCTGCATACACTGCTTGCGGTGCTGGCTGAGCGCCAGTTGATTCACTCGGCGCGCGACGTCTCTGACGGCGGCATCGCTGTTTCGCTGGCGCAGGCGGCCTTTCCGCTGGAGATTGGCGCAACCGTCGAACAGGATCAATCGCTGATGGCGCATCCGCTTTTCGGTCTCTTCGCCGAGCCGGCATCCACGGTGCTGGTGACCAGCGAAGCCAACCAGGTTGAAGCTATTGAAGAACTGGCCGACACGTACGGCTACTTCGCCGCGCGCATCGGCACCACCGGCGGAAGCAAACTTGAAATCAGCGTCTACCGCCAACCCATGATCTCTGCATCCCTTGCATCACTCCGCAAGCCCTGGGCCTCCGCCTTGGAAGCCACACTCCACGGCGAGGTACCGGCATGAGTCAGCTCCTTTTTCAGGGAGTCGAAGGCGAAGCAGACGAAACAAATTCCATCGCGGGTGCCCCCGGTCTCGCTTCTGAGACCGGGGACCCGACGAAGTCCTTCCCTGCCTCTGACAAACTCCATGAAGAGTGCGGTGTGGTTGCCATCCATGGGCATCCGCATGCCGCGCGCCAAGCCTATCTTGCGCTCTACGCATTGCAGCATCGCGGACAGGAGTCGGCAGGCATTGCCACCGCCGACGGGCAGCACCTGGCCAACATCAAGGGCATGGGCCTGGTGAGCGAGATCTTTACCGACGATGTGCTCGACAAGCTGCCCGGCCCCATGGCCATCGGCCACACGCGCTATTCCACTACAGGCGATTCCGCGCTCCTGAATGCGCAGCCCATCCGCGTGGACTCCACCAAGGGGCTCATCGCGATTGCGCACAACGGCAACCTCGTGAACCTGGGCAATCTGCGCATGGCGCTGGAACGCGATGGCGCCTACTTTCAAACCACGAGCGATTCTGAAATCATTGTCCAGCTCATCGCGCACTCCACCGCCTCAACGCTTGTGGATGCGATTGCGGATTCGCTGGCCAGGGTGGACGGCGCGTTTTCAATCGTGATGATGACGCGCGACCGCATCTTTGCAGCCCGCGATCCACGCGGGTTCCGGCCGCTCTCGATGGGGCGGATGAAGAACGCTGACGGCACACAGACAATTATTTTTGCTTCGGAGACGTGCGCCTTCGACCTGCTCCGCGCCGAATACCTGCGCGATGTGCTGCCCGGTGAACTGGTGATGGTGACGGAAGACGGCGTGACCAGCCGCCAGTATTCCACGGGCGTAAAACAGACCAGTTGCGTCTTTGAGCATGTGTACTTTGCGCGGCCTGACAGCCGCATCTTCGGGCGCTGGGTGCAGGAAAGCCGCGACCAGATGGGCCGCCAGCTTGCGCGCGAATCCGGCGTCGCTGCCGATGTGGTGGTTCCGGTGCCCGACTCCGGCGTGACCGCGGCGCTGGGCTACGCGGAAGAGGCCGGCATTCCCTTTCGCTTCGGATTGATACGCAACCATTATGTAGGCCGCACGTTCATTGAGCCCGAACAGCGTGTGCGCGATTTCGGCGTGCGCCTCAAGCTCAACCCGGTGCACAATCTGCTGGACGGCAAGCGCGTCATCCTGATTGACGACTCCATCATTCGCGGCACGACGAGCAGAAAGATCGTGCGCATGGTGCGGGGCGCGGGCGCAAAGGAAGTGCATCTGCGCATCAGCTGCCCGCCGACCATTTCGCCGTGCTTCTACGGAGTGGATACGCCGAGCAAGCGCGAGTTGATTGCCGCCAACAAATCCATTGAAGAGATTCGCCACTTTATTGAAGCGGATTCGCTGGCCTATCTCTCCCACGACGGGTTGCTCCAGTGCGTTGCCGACGAAAAGAAAACCGGCTACTGCACGGCCTGCTACACCGGCAACTATCCCACCCAGTGGGTTGACGTGGATGACGTCCTTCCCGCGGCTGCGGCAATTTAACCGTCCGGCTGACGGACCGCATGAGTATGGAAGACTACCAGAGAGGCGCGACGGGAGTCTCCTGGTACACCGGGGCAGGCGCGCCTTTATTTGAAGCCTTGATCGCCGCAAGGAACGGTTTCACAGCGGGATCGTAGACGATTGTGATAACGCCCGCACTTCCGGGGCGCCCGTCGCTTCCCGACATGCCGTCGTGCCCGTCCAGTCCGCTACTGCCGCTTGAACCGCTCGGGCAGCCGAATCCGCCCGATCCGCCGGCGCCGCCCTTCCCGCCTTTTCCGCCGCTGCCGCCGCTACCTCCTGCCCCTCCATTGGCCGCAATGGTGAGCGATCCGCCTTGCGGGTCAACA
>Ga0224554_1000961_pt1 | contig 20579 bp, 18 predicted proteins | sample 714S22024metaG_FD_180666 | JGI IMG/M metagenome (GOLD analysis project Ga0224554, IMG submission 180666) | Peat soil microbial communities from Stordalen Mire, Sweden - 717 S2 20-24 | ecosystem: Environmental > Terrestrial > Soil > Wetlands > Peat | place: Sweden: Norrbotten County, Stordalen...
AGCTCCTCAGCTTTGCGGCGGCTGGCTACGCCGGCTTGGGCGAGGATTTTTTGCAGGCGGTCGAGCTTGGCGGGGGGACGGGGCTTGAATTCAGGCTCGTCTTCGGGCTCGTCTTCGGCTTCGGGCTCAGGGCTGTCTTCAGACTCCGTCTCAGGGTCGTTTTCTGACTCAGGTTCGGGGCTAACTTCGGCTTCGGGCTCGGGGCCGTCTTCGGCTTCGATTTCGGTTTCCGATTTGGCTTCGATCCTGGCTTCGGTCTTGGCTTCGGTCTCGGGTTCGAGCGCAACCTGGGCTTCGCCGTCGGTCTCATCCCCGATGGGGTCTGGTATCTTGGCTGCCTTTTTGGCTTTGCGCTTGACTTTCACTTCAGGTTCGGTCGATAAGGGCTGCAGGCCGTCGGTCTCAGTGCTCTTCTTGGTTTTCTTCGCCATGGGGGAAATTCTCGATTTCTGCCTGCTCTGTAGCCGGAGGCGCAGCAGGCGCGGCCTCTCCGGTGGATGGGGGTTCGTTGCTGCCCGCCGTCTCGGCGGTCTGGGTGGGTTCGGGGGTTGCGGGTGTGGGGCTCAGGAATTGGCCTGGGAGTTCTTCGTCGACGGTTTGGTCCAGTTCGAGATTCAAATCCAGAGTTGTTGCGTGGGCCGGTTCCGCGCTGGATGCGGGTTCGGGTTCGTCCAGTTCGAGGCTGGCCATCTTCTCGAACTCCTCCATGGAGGGCAGCTCCGTGACGTCCTTGAGGCCGAAGCGCAGCAGGAACTCGCGGGTGGTTTTGTAGAGAATGGGCCGGCCGATGACCTGCTTGCGGCCAGCGGTGGCGATGAGCTTGCGGGCGAGGAGCGAACCGAAGACGGCGGAGGAATCGACGCCGCGAATCTCATTGACTTCAGGGGACGTAACCGGCTGCTTGTAGGCGATGACGGCCAGGGTTTCCAGAGCGGGCAGGGAGAGCCTGAGAGCCGGTTTGAGGCTCTTGACAAAGCAGCGGACGGCGTCGTGGCATTCGGGCTTGGTAGCCATGCGAAAGCCGCCGGCGATCTCGCGAATCTCGACGCCGCGCGCGTCGGAGGCATAGTCGGCAATGAGTTCGTCGAGCAGCGTGCGCAGGACGGTGCGGGCTTCGCGGTCGCGGAGGCGTGCCAGGCGTTTCGCGTCCGCATCGGACGGGACTTCGGCGGGGTCTGGGTTGGCTTCGGGGCTGTCGTCTGGACTGGCTTTCTCGGCGGATTCCAGATCCGAGGGGGGCGTCGCATCGGGCCTAAGCCCTGCGGTGGGGTCTGCCGCGGCCGTCTCAAGCGGCGTGGAGACGGCGGTGTACTCGGCGAGGGACTGATCCAGGCCCAGTAGGCCAAATCCTTCACTGAGCAGGGGCAGCGTTTCGACCGCTCCCGGGGGCTGGTCGGCGGACTCGGCGGCCTGCACCGCGGACGCAGCTTCTTGTTCGGCCTGCGAGGCCTGTTGCTCCGCCTTCCATTCGAGCGCGTCGGGGGCAAAGAGGGCGGCGAGCTGGGCCAGTGTGACCGGCTCCTCCGCGGCGTAGATGACAGCTTCCAGCTTGGCTTTCAGGCTCATTCGGCAATAGGTACCTCAAGTATGGTACCGGAAGTGGCGTCTCCCTGCGCGCCCGAGGGGTAGATTCCGCCCGCACCGCAAGCAAAGAGTATGCCCGGAAGCAGGCTGGTCCGCCAAGACGGCTCAGAGCATCGGCTCAGCGGGATCGAGAACAGGCAGTGGGCGAATGAAAACCGATCCACGGCAGCCGCGCAGCGCAGCGGGAACCCCAATTCGACCCGGAGAACGCATGCTAGTCTGAAAGAGGCATCCAGGGGGATAGATTGGCAAAGGTTTTATTATATTCAGCTTCACTGGATGAGCGGGCGAGGGACGAGTGGGACCTGGGGGCATATAGGAAGTTTCGAGAGAGCGCGCTAAACGATCTGTTCGGCGTTCATAGTTTGACGGATGACCCTGCGGCTGCCGATATCATCGTCTTTATCGAGGTGGGCGGATCTGGGCTGTTTGCGGAGCTAGTCAGGCATCATCCTTATGTGAAGAAATATCGGGAAAAGTGCTTTCTTGTCGATCCCAACGATTGTGCGCTGCCGTTTTTGCCCGGTCTATATGCATCGTTGCGGCGGAAGTATCACGATCCTACACGCACCCGCACGGGCAGCTATCTCAGAACCGACGAGAATCCCTATATTGAGTTTCGCCCGCTTGCGAAGGAACCCAAATACGTCGGGTGCTTTATTGGTTCGTTTGAGAACCATCCGATGCGGGCTGCTCTGGCCAACTTGCCTTCTGAAGACTTCCTGATTGAAGGCAGGCCGAAGGGCCTCACGCTGCAAATGCATTATGGTGGCGTGGGTCCGGAGCGCCATGAGTTTTGGTCTCACTATGCCGACGGGATGGCCGCCGGCGCGTTCTCTCTTTGTCCGCGCGGCCTTGGACCGGGGAGCATCCGGCTGTTTGAATCGATGCGCATGGGACGCTGCCCAGTGATCCTTTCCGATGATTGGGTCTTCCCGGAGCGGGTGGATTGGGCGGCTTGCAGTCTTACTGTGGCCGAAAAGGATGTGAGCCGCCTGGGGGAGATTCTGCACGCAAATCTAGGCCGCGCGGGCGAACTGGGTATGCGGGCGCGACAGGAGTGGGAGCGATTCTACGCCGAAAATGTACGCTTTCACTGGTTGGCAGAAGATTGCCTGTACCTGCTCCGAGCCCGGCGAGTGCGCGAGGCTATTGCCGGCCGCAAGGCTTGGCTGCACCTCTTCGACAAAGGGTATTTTCGCCGATATTTGAGATCAAAGAAGCAAGTGTACAAACAATACGGCAGAATTATTTTGTGAACTGACGAGAGCAGTTTCCTTTGCAAACGCAGAGAAAGGCGCGCGGGAGTGCCGGACGCCCTGCGCACGCGTCAGATGCTCCTTGCCGATCTTTTCGTCGACGGTGACGACGATGCGCTTCCAGCCGGCCATTGCGCCCATACCCAGCGCCAGGGCCACGGCAACCTTGCAGAGCGCATCGCGAATTCAGGCATTTCAGACAGCGGAGCGGAGCGCAGCTTCAGCCCACACAACCGCGTCGGCGTAGCACTGGATCAACTGCTCGGGGGCCGGGCGCCGCGGGTTTGAGGGAGTGGCTTCGACGATGGCGTCGCATGCTTCCCAATCGCCGCGTTCGTGCGACTCCAGCCATGCGAGCGGACTTCGTTCGAGGTTCATGGTTCCCTGCAGAGCTTCGCAGATCTGATCGCGCAACGGCAACGACGGTATGAGTTCCTCCATGGGAAGACAGAGCATTGCGGGCACCAGGCTGAGCAACCCCAGCAGGTATTGTTCGGCCGCGTCTAACGCGAACAGGCTGGCGGTCAGTTCGCAGAATCGAGCTCGCAGCAGCGCCATTTGCAGAATCTCCGGCGGCTGATCGGCGTTGATCTCGCTGAGGACGGCGAGGGAGACGATACGGCGGAAGGTTTCCTCGCCGATGACGAGGATCGCCGCCTCGATGGAGCGCACCTCTTGCTGGATGGCGCAAACAGGTGAATTCACGAGCCGCAGCAAACGGAAAGTGAGAGAGGCGTCTCGCATCACCAACTGGCTCACCTTGCGCACGTCGATCGGATCGTGATGCAGGAGTTTCACAATCTCAAAGTGAAACAGCCTGCTGGCCGGGACCTTGTGTTTCTTAAGCAGCACCGGGTGACAGAAGTAGTTTCCCTGGAACAGCGTAAAGCCCTCCGCGCAGGCCTCCCGGTAATCCTCCTGCGTGTCTACCTTCTTTGCCACCCGCGCAATTGAAGCGCAATTCATCCGGCGCAAATGCTGGCGCTCCTCGGCGTTAAGCCGGGTGAAGTCCACCCGGATGTAGTCGGCCAGATTCACCAGCGGCTTGAGGCTTGTTCTTGAGTTGAAGTCGTCAAGCGCCAGCCGGAAGCCCTGGTCCTTCAACTCGCGGCAGGCATCGACGAGTGCGACCGTCTGTTCCAAGCTTGACGGAATCGCCAGCACCGTCTTCTTGGGCGCCAGCACATGCACCAACTGCTCGGTGAGCGCTTCCGTGGTGCAACTCACAAAGGCGGGCAAGCCATTTGTGAACATTTCGAGCCCGAAGATTACGGCATTATCGAGCATGGTTCTCGCGGCAATGTCGCTATCGCGATGGAAGACCGTTTCCGGCGCGTTGCGGAAGAGCAATTCGTATCCATGCACGCGCCCCTGCAGGTTCAGGATTGGCTGGCGCGCAACATAACGGACTTCCCCTGCAATCTTTGCCGGAACGGCTTCGGGGCATTTTGCCGGTGCGCCTTGCGTAGCCATGCGGTCTCTTCCCCCGAAGCGTTCATCGGCTGCCACTCGGCGTCACATGAGGGCATTCCCGGCAGGATTGACCCTGCGGGGCGGAGAAAAACGCGGACGGCAGCACCGAGCGCGCTCAAGACTGTACGGAAGCTGCTTACGCGACGGCGCGGAAAAGCCAGTAGAGCAGCCCGGAAAGCAATGCGGCCGCGGGGAGGGTGAGGAACCAGCCCGCCAGGATGTTGCGAACGGTGGAGAAGTGGAGGCCGCTGCCGTTGGCGACCATGGTGCCGGCCACGCCCGAGCTGAGAATGTGCGTTGTCGACACAGGCAGCCCAAAGTTGTCCGCGGCGAAGATGGTGCCCATGGCTACAAGTCCGGCAGCGGCTCCCTGTGCATAGGTCAGGTGGTCCTTGCCGATTTTTTCGCCGACGGTGACGACGACGCGCTTCCAGCCGACCATGGTGCCCAGGCCGAGGGCCAGGGCTACGGCGACTTTGACCCAGTCGGGGATGAACTTGGTGGCTTTATCTACTTTGCTCTTGTAGTTGCTGAGGGCGGCGTTTTCATCGCTGGTGAATGCTGGATTGTTGCTCTTCTGCATCAGGCGAATGGCTTCGCTGGCCACGTACATATCGTTGCGGACGTTGGTCTGGTCTTGCGCGGGAACGGACTTGAACACCTTGTACAAAGCCACTTCGTGGTTCAGGTCTTCGACCAGTTCGCGCAGCGCAAGGATGGTGTCCGGCTGCAGCTGCTTGGAGCGGATGTAGTCGGTCACCTCGGCACGGGCATCGGGGCCAAGGATGGCGCTCTTGTCCACGTGCCGGTCGAGGATGTGTCCGGTTTGCTCAGAGGCGGCGATGAAGTCCTGTACTTCCATGGGGCTGACGGCGTGGTTCAGGGCGTAGGCGGTGGGGACGGTGCCGATGAGGATGAGCATGATGAGGCCCATGCCTTTTTGTCCATCGTTGGAGCCGTGGAAGAAGCTGACACCGGTGCAGGTGAGCACCATGAGGGCGCGAATGGGGAAGGGCGGGGGCCGCTTGCCCTTGGGTGCTTCATAGAGCGAGGGGTATTTGATGAGCCGTTTTGACAGCAGCATCAGCAGTGCGGCGGCGCCGAAACCGAGAATGGGGCTGATGAGCAGGACCTTGAGCACCTTGATGGCCTGATCCCAATCGACGCCCGAGGTTCCGGTATGGATGTTGAGGAACTGGTTGGCTACGCCGACGCCGATGATGGAGCCGACCATGGTGTGCGAGCTGGAGGCCGGCAGTCCGAACCACCAGGTACTCAGATTCCACAGAATGGCGGCAATGAGCAGGGCAAATACCATGGCGAAGCCGGCGCCGGAACTAACCTGCAGGATCAGGTCGACGGGGAGCAGCGTAATGACCGCGAAGGCCACTGTGCCGGTGGAAGCAAGAACGCCGGCGAGGTTGCAGATACCCGACCAGACTACGGCGACGTTGGGTTCGAGCGAGTGGGTGTAGATGACCGTGGCGACGGCGTTTGCTGTGTCGTGGAAGCCGTTGACGAACTCGAAGCCGAGCGCGATGAGCAGCGCCAGGCCAAGCAAAAGATAAGGCCAGACACTGGGGACAGCCACCGTGTTCAAATCTTTGGCGACGTGAAAGACGATGTAGCCGAGGCCGCTGGTGAGTGCAAGCACGAACAGCAGAAGGCCCCCTCTGCTTGAGGATTTCTTCCGCCTCCGATCCAGATCCGAAGCGCCTGCGACCGAAGTACCCGTGGGCATGATTTCAACTAACGTTGCCAAGCCAGCCATTAGAAGTTTCCAAGGCGACCGGAAACATTCCGGTGGCGCCTGGACCTCCAATGTTGGCACTCAACAACGGAAGTTGAGAGTGAATAGACGGGGGATGAAGTGCGGCAGGAGAGAGAAGAGCCGGATAAATTGGCGTCCATAAAACCCCAACAACTACTTTCTTGCGCAGTTGTTTGCTCGGTGAACCGGTGGGGACTGGTTCTGCTGCTTTGATTCTACACCGGATAGGGGGGATTCGAGAAAAAGAGAATGGGCTCGGTGGAAATCGGGGGCGGTTGCGGGTTAGCGGATCAGGAATCCGCCAACCGACGCAAGGTGTCGCTGTACCTTTCGATCACGTGTTGCGCAGCCTCAAGCTGCTTTGCAAGCTCGGGATCGTCTTTGGCCTTCTCTTGGAGTTCCGTCCAAACGGGACCGTGGCGACCGTTCTCGGCTTTGGCCTTGTCGTCCATTCTGATTTCTTCTTTCCGACGCGCCCGATGTTCCCTTAGACAGCAAGCAGTTGCCGCTGAAAGCCAACTTCTTCCTCGATAGAAACCGGTTCACCGCGGAGGATGCTTTCGTAAATAGACCTCATTCTAGCGACCGGCAACCCTCTGGGAACGAACCGAAGTGCAGAGGCGGCTACATATTCGCGGTCCAGTTCAAAGGCCAGCCACCTGCGCCCCTCGGCCTCCGCTACCATACCCGTGGTGTTGGAGCCGGCAAAGATGTCTACAACCAGGTCGCCCGGGTCGGTCAGCAGGCGGATGAAGAACTCCGGCAACTTGGAAGGAAAACGCGCTGGATGCCCTTTAACCCCTATTTCCTTGCAAGCTCCAAGGTAAACTCCATTGCTTTCGGAGTTTGGAATCTGCAAGAGATTGGAAGGAATCGCTCCACCGTTATCGGTTGCGAACGCAAGGCCAATCTCATGTCCGGAGGGTCGCAGCTTGGGTGTATAGAACGCCGCTGGGTCTTCCAGCAGCTTCTTCATGCGCGGGCTGTATTCGGTCAAGACATTGGAAACATTTGCCTTTGGCCATTCTGAACGAGAAAACCACCAGAGGGTATTGACGGTATCCTTGGCCCGCAGCTTTCGCTTGTTCACCCACTCGATTGGACTGGGCAGCTTGGACGGATTGTGCCAGAAAAACTCCTGTGCCAGGTGAAATCCCAACTCGTCGCAGAATCTCAACAGTACCCGGAATTGGTAGAGACTGCGCACCGGAACACCTTTCCGGTATGCGCCGCCAAGATCGAGGACAAAGCTCCCGTCTTCACGTAGTTTCTGGTAAACCAACCGCCCAAATTCGAGCAGCCAATCCACGTATTCTGCCTGGTCGAGATTGCCGTATTCCTTTTGCCGCTGGAGCGCGAAAGGAGGGCTGGTGACAACCAAATTCACCGAGGCATCTGGCAAATCCGCGAGCAATTTCAAGGCGTCGCCAACATACGCGGCGCCGAGTTGGGTCGAATAAGCGGGATTTGCGGAGATGAGGGTAGACGACATTGATACCTCATACAGTCTATAGACTGTAGATTTCAGCTTAGCACGGGGCGACCATGAAAGAAGATGAAGCCCTCTAAATCACAGATTACCGCTCGTGCAAGGTTTGCGGTCAACCTGAGGTCTTCACGTTTAGCACACGGGTTATCGCAAGAGGAACTCGCGGCTCGTGCCGGCCTACATCGGAACTATATAGGCAGCGTTGAGCGAAACGAGAAAAACATTTCCATCGACAGTATGGAACGGCTTGCGATCGTCCTGGGGGTTGATGTTTTAGACCTGTTGGCGCGAGAGCGGGCATGAAGCCGCATCCCGATCACGTGAAGCTCCGCGCTCTCCTGCCCGGTATCCGGAAGCTCCAGAAGCTGGCCTCCGTTCATGGAATCGACGATATCTTTCAAGACAATGGCGGCAAGATTCTCCAAATCCTGCTGTATACGGGCCTGACGATTCTGCCGGGGCGTGAGGGAAACGACGCTCAGGACGAGAACGGCCGGGAGTACGAATTGAAGTCTGTGAACATCCGGCTCAAGCAGAGCTTTTCCACGCACCACCACATGAACCCACACATTATCGGGAAGTACAGGCAGGTGGACTGGATATTCGCCGTTTACGACGGAATAGAACTGACCGAGATATATCTATTGACCCCTGCACAAATTGAGCCCTACTTCGCAAGATGGGCCAAGAAGTGGGCCGACGATGGCAACAAGGATATCAACAACCCGAAGATTCCCCTGAAATTCGTGCGCGAGACAGGGAAGTCCATCTATACCGCCTCCCAAACTGCCTAGATCATTCGGCTATCGCCAGTCGTCCAGCGCGTTCGTGAGCCCCTGGTTCATCACGGCGTCGAAGCCGGTGTGCTTCTTGATGAAGATGTCGGAAAAGGCGCGGTCCTGGCGGAGCAAGACGGCCTGGAGACGCACCAATTCCAGCAGGGCCAGGAACATGGCGACCAGCGCGCGCTCGGAGCGGGTGTGGCTGAGCAGGCGGCGCAGGGCTACCGGCTTGTCTTCCATGGTGAGGCGGCGGGCGAGGAACTGGATCATCTGGCCGACGGTGACCGCGTCCTCTTCGACGTCGAGGACAGGCCGGCTGCGTGCGCGCTCGAGGATGTCGCGAAAGATGCGGACCAGATCGACCGTATCGGCGGCGATTTCGGGCTCGGCGCCGGCATCGTCCTGGAATTCGCGGAAGCCGGGGTTGCTCCAGGTGGCGGCCTCGAGCATCTGCTTTTGCTGTAGCATCTGGGCTGCGTTCTTGAAGCGCTCGTGCTCCAGCAATCGGTCGACCAGCTCGCGGCGGGGGTCTTCCGCGGCATCGTCGGGGCCGGCCGGTGAACGCGGAAGCAGCATCTTGCTCTTGATGTGGATGAGCAGCGAGGCGGTGTAGATGAACTCGCCGGCCACGTCTACGTCGGTGGCCTTTAGCTGGTTGACGTAGGCAAGGAACTGGGCCGTGATTTTGGCGATTGGGATGTCGTAGATGTCGATGTCCTGCTTGCGGATCAGGTCCAGCAGCAGGTCGAGGGGCCCGTCATAGACCTGGCCTACGAATACCGAGAAGGGAGAGTCTTCAGAGGCTTCGTCCAGCCTCTTCTGGCGAGCCATGAGCTTGGCGGCGGCCTTCTCGTCGGAGATCTGGTCGGGGCCAGGCTGGGCGGCGGGGTTCAGGCTTTCGCCGAGCTTGGCGGCGGCCTCCGGGGCTGGCGGCGGGACTGGCGCCGGGACCGGTTCCGGGGCCAAGCCGGCTGGTGGTTCAACGCTTGGAGTGGGCGCAGGCTCTGGGACCTGGGCGATGGCCACGGCCGGTTCGGCGACAGGCGGGTCGACGGACTCGGGGGGTAGCTCAGCTTCGAGTTCTGGCTCTGGTGCGGGCGCAGGCGCGGACTCCGTCAGGAGGCGGGCTGGCTGCTCGGGGATAGAGTCGGACAGGACAACAGGGTCATGGACCGGCTCCGCTTCGGGAGCAAGTTCGGTCACGGGTTCGGCTGGCTGCTCGGGGATCGAGGAAAGCTGCACGATGACCTCGGAGACAGACTGGTCCATGGGCTCAGGGACCGCGTCGGCCTCGGGAGTGGGCTCAGTGAGATTTTCAGATTCTGTAGCTGGTGCAGACTCGATCGCATCTGCGAATTCGGCTGTTGGCTTTGCAATGACGTCGACCGGGTCGGAGTATTCGGCGGGGATCGGCTCGGCTGCGGGGCTGGACTCGTCCGCAAACTCGGTTGAGGTTGCAGCCTCGAGGACAGGCTCCTCGGCCGACAAGGCTGGCGGGTTTTCGACCGCAGGCTCAGAAACCGCAGGTTCAGAAACAGCAGGTTCCAGGACCGACTCAACCTGCTGGATTTGTGGAGCGAGATCGGGAGCAGAGGCCGAGGCGGGCTCATCGACGGCGAGGGACTCCGCGGCAGGTGCAGGGTCGGCTGCGGTCGCGGATTGGACGACAGGCGCCGGCTCTGGTTCCTGCTGCTGCGTGGGGTCTTCGGCGTCGATCGGGTCAATTGAATCCATCGGTTCGATTTGAGCGTTCATGTCGATCGGAGCAACGCCAAGCGGATCAACCGCGGAAGCCGGGACCGGAGCTGGCAGTCGGACAGGCGCCGGGTTGGCGACAGGCTCGGGCTCGGTTACGACAATGGTCTCAATCACAGTCTCGGAGGCCGCGGGGACGGCTTCCGGATTGGCGGGGCGATTGGTCAATGCTTGTTCAACTTCCAAAGTTGGTTTGGAGCTTTCCAAAAATCTTTCCTCTTCCGGCGGGAATGGTTCTATCGGAGCGGGCTTCGCGGCCTTGGGGAAAAGGCCAAATCCGGAGCGAATTCCACCCAAAGCGTACTTCAGGGCCTTCCGCCACCACGGGATTGGCTTCTCGGTCATCTGCATTCCCCCGGCGATTCCGGACGCGGTCTGCTATCACGTTGGCCAACGCCCAAGACAGTCATGCCCGCGTGACCATTTTCTTCGCTCAGCGCCTGGTTTTGCCGGCTCAGGTCAACTGCATGGCGGCACGCACCTCTTGCATGGTCTGTTCAGCGCGACGGCGAGCACGGCTGGAACCGGCTTCAAGAATTTCTTTGACCCGCGACTCCGAAAAGCTGGCACGGCGGGTCTGGACGGGCTCTAACACCTGAACCAGTGCATCGGCGACCCAGCTTTTGCACTCGATGCAGCCGATCCCGGCCGAGCGACAGCCGCCATAAACTTTGGCGAGTGTTTCCGAGGTCGAAAAGACCTTGTGCAGGTCGCCGACCGGACACTTGTCAGGCTCGCCGGGGTCGGTGCGGCGGATGCGGGCCGGGTCGGTGACCATGGTCTTGAGCTTCTGGCGGACCACCGGCTCGGGATCGGTCATCAGGATCGTATTGCCGTAGCTCTTCGACATCTTGCGGCCATCGGTGCCGGGGAGCTTGGGCGAGGGGGTGAGCAGCACTTGCGGTTCGGGCAGCACATCTTTGCCGTCGAGCTTGTAGAACTGGTTGAATCGCCGCGCCACTTCGCGGGTCAGCTCCACGTGCGCCTGCTGGTCCTGGCCCACGGGAACAAACTCCGGCCGGTAGAGCAGAATGTCCGACGCCATCAGCACCGGATAGCCCAGAAATCCGTAGGTGGTCAGATCCTTGTGAGCGAGATTCTCCTGCATTTCTTTGTAACTGGGCACGCGCTCCAGCCACCCCAGCGGCGTAATCATGCCGAGCAGCAGGGGCAGTTCGTAGTGCTGCTTCACGTGGCTCTGCACAAAGATGGTGCACTTCTCCGCATCGAGACCCGCGGCAAGGAAGTCCATCGCCACTTCAAGCGTATTGGGCGCGATCTTCGAGGTGTCGGCGTAGTCGGTGGTCAGCGCGTGCAGATCGGCGATGAAGAAGTAGCATTCGTACTGGTCCTGCAGCTTGACCCAGTTGGCCAGGGCGCCCATGTAGTTGCCCAGATGGAGCTTGCCGGTGGGGCGCATGCCGCTGAGGACGCGGGGGCGGGACGATGAGATTGCGGGTTCGGGCATTGTTTCAGTCGATTCCGGGATGATGCCATGAAAGTGCGGCCGTTTTTTGAGGAAATGCTCAAAAAGGGCACATTCCATTGTAGCGGGAGGCGCGGGGCTGCGGACCCTGTGGACTGTATCTCACTGTCGGCTACATGAGGTAGAGGGCCGAGAACACCAGCCTCAGCGCCGGACCGAGAATCGCCATCAGGATGAACCTGCCCACAAAGATCATGAACAGGTAGCTCACCCAGATGGGAATCCGGTCGTATACCTGTACTGCATTGTAGGGCAGCATGTTGCGGACAAAATGGCTGCCGTCGAGAGGCGGAATGGGCAGCAGGTTGAAGATGCAAAGCGAGAGATTGATCAGGATGGCCAGGGTGCAGAGCATCACCAGCGGCTGCGGGGCAACGTCGCCCGCCGGGCCAAAAGAGGCGGCGAAGGACGACAGAACGATCGCGTGTCCGTTGGGAACGGCAACGGTCATCACCGCCAGAATGGTAAAAGCGGCCAGCACGATGAGCAGATTCGAGGCCGGACCCGCAAGTGTGGTGAGGTTGTCGTCGCGGACGATCTTGCGGAAGTTGCGGGTAATGACCGGGGTGGGTTTGGCCCAGCCCACCAGCATGCCGCCAAAGAAGCTCAGCCCGAAGAAGGGTCCGAAGATCATAAGGCCGGGAAACAGCAGCGTGCCGATGGGGTCCACGTGGTACATCGGGTTGAGGGTCACGCGGCCTTGCAGGCGGGCGGTCTGATCGCCGAGGCGCGAGGCCGTCCACGCGTGCGCGCACTCATGCACGCAGAGCGAAAAAATGAGGATGACAAACTCGAAGACGGCTTTGATGAAATCTGCTTGTTGCAAACGTACGCTCCATGGGCCGGAAAACTCAGGTTAGCATGGAGGGCGAGCAAAGAAACACCATGGCGGCGGGAACTTCCCCGGCCTGCAAAATCAGTTGCTGCTTATTTCAGACGCGGTCGGCGGGGAAACTGCCAACGGCCTCGCCGGGGGCTACCGTGTGGCCGGCCAGCACAATTGAGTGGCTGCCGATGCGCGCGCCTGGGCCAATGACCGTGGGTACGAGCGTGACCTGGTCGAAGTTTTCCGGGTTGTGGGTGTGCGAGTAGACGCGGGCAAACGAGCCAATGACCGCGCCCTTGCCGATGGTGATGCCGCCGCGATCGTTGAGCAAAGCTCCCTGGCGGATGGTGACGCCGTCGCCGATCGACAGCCTGTAACCGTAGGTGAGGTCGACGCCGTGATAGATTTTGACGCCCACGCCCAGGTGGTCAAAGATGTGGCGCCCCAACATGCAGCGGAAGCGCAGCCCCAGCCAGTGGTTGAGGCCGATGGGCGAGCGGTCGAACATTTGCCAGAACCAGAGCAGCGGCTTGCGCCGGGAGTAACGCTCGCGGTCCGCGTCGGCAAAGTGCTCTGCTTCGAGGGTTACATTTTCGGGGTCGAGCGAGAGGCTCAGGATGTTGCCGGGCAGCTCCGAGGTGAGGGTGAGGTTCAGCTTGCCTCCGTGCGGGCGTCCCAGGTAGAGCTGGTAAAGCTGGTCGCGCACAATCTCCGCGCGCCGTTCAGGAGCGCTGTGGCGGACGAACTCATCATCGAGAAACTGGAGCCAGCGGCGGTAGACCTCTTCCGCCTCAGGCGCTGGATGCGGGACGCTGTTCGGAGTGGTTGCCATACGAATTGGACGATACACCACGGGGGTGGGATGCATCGAGCGGGAGAATACGGAATAGGGAATAGGGAATAGGGAATAGGGAAAAGTCCCCCACCGGCATCGCCGACCCACGGAGCGATGAAACTGCGTTCGACGATATCGGCGCTAACTTGCTAACTCGCCGGCCCCGCTTGAGCGGGGGCTAACTTGCTGCATTTGCTAAAAGGCTCTTCGCCCCAGCCTGTGAAGCCTGAACTCTTCACGCGTGCAACGTAAAGCCCCGCTCTGCAACTGCCAGAGCGGGGCTTCTCGATCATCCGATTTACGCCCGGGAAGTTTCTTACTTGCGTCCCTGAATCGTCTTGGGGTTGATGCCGGCCTTTTTCAGGGCTTTCTTGGCGGCGATCGCGTGCATTTCCTTGCCCATGCTGGATTGGTTGATGCCCAACTGCATGACCAGGTTGATGATGTTGCCGGTGCCCCAGTACAGAGCCAGACCCGAGGCGTAGTGCCACAACATGAACCCGAACATGACCGGCATCATGAAGGCCAGCATGCGGCGCTGGGCCGGGTCCTGGCCCGGCGCAGGCGTGATGTACTGCGTGAAAAACATGGTGATGATGATGATGATGGGCAGGATGTGCAGCGGGTCCGGCGAGGAGAGATCGGTAAGCCAGAACCAGTGGGCCTGGCGCAGTTCAACTGTGTTCTGCAGGACGCGAAAGTAGGCGAAGAACAGCGGCATCTGGATGAGCATGGGCAGGCAACTGCCGTACATGTTCACGCCTTCGGTCTTGTAGAGATCCATCATCTCGGCGTTCATCTCGGCCTTTTTCGGGTCGGTCGTCTTGAGATGGGCGTAGCGCTTCTTGAGGGCATCCACCTTGGGCTGGATGCGCATCATCTTCAACGAGGACTTCATCATCATGAAGCGCGTGGGCAGCATCAGGAGGTTGAAGATGACGGTGACGACGATGATGGCCCAACCCCAGTTGCCCACGCCGTGTTCATAGAGGAAGCGCAGCGCCAGGTAGAGGGGCTTGGCGATGATGGTGAGCCAGCCGAACTGGATGAGGGGTTCGAGCGACTGGCCGTTGGGCTTGCCGTCGGCGCCGGTGGCGTGGATCGAGGCCAGCACGTCCATCGACTTGGGGCCGGCATAGACGCGCAGATGCGTGTCGCCGCTGGTGTCGCCCATGGCCAGTCCGAGCACGTGGGCCGGCTTCTTTTCGCTATTGGGGTTGCTCAGGTCGCCGGGTAAATCGACAGTATTGTGCAGCGTGACGACGGTGGCGCGCTCGGGAGCCTCGGGCAGAAAGGCCGACACGAAGTAGAGATCGGTGATGGCCGCGTAGGCGTAGGGCTGGTCGAAGGTAGCGTCGTTGCCGACCTTGGTGACGGCCTCCGAGTCCTGCTTGCCATCGAGAGACCAGGCGAACTGCGACAACGCGGAGGTACGGATCGAGGACCGGGTCAAGGAAGAGGGAAGGAACTCCTCCATGTCGCCCAGACCGGCCGGCCAGGAGATGAGCGCGCGCACCGGCGCACCGTTGCGTTTGACTTCAGCCTCGACGGTGACGACGTAGCTGGAGTCGAAACGGACGGTCTTCACCACGTCCAGGCCGCCGCCGGCGTAGTGGAAGGTGAGGGCGCTGGTTTCAGGGGCCAGGGCGTGGCCGGTTGCGGAGGGCTGAGCGCCTGTGGCTGAAACCTGATAAAGAGCCTGATTCAACTGCGTGGTGAGGGCAGGCTCATACGTAAAGAACGAGAGGGGAAACCCGAAACTTTTCGCCACCTGGGGCTGGACCATATCCAGCGGCTTGCCGGCGCTGTCGTTGTACTTTTTCAGGATCCACTGCTTCACCTGCGCGCCGCGATTGGTGAAGACGATCTTGTACTGCTCGTTTTCGATCGTGGTCTCTGTTTCGAGAGCAGCCGCGACGGACGGCGCCTGCGCGGACCCTGGGGTCAATTGCGCCTGGCCAGTCTGTCCTGGCCCAGTCTGTCCGGCTTGTCCCGGCTGCCCTGGCTGTCCAGGCTGTCCCGCGGTCTGTGCCGGCTGCGCTTGAGTTTGCGAGGCGGCCGGAGTGGGGGCCGGCTTGGGCTTGAAAAAATATTGGTAGCCGAGAAGGACGACGAGCATCAGCATGGCGAAGATCATGGTGCCGCGCATGTCGCCGCCACTGCCGCCGCTGCCACCGCCGGAGCCCGGCGATTGAAGATTGGGATTGCGAATTTCGGGCAAAGGATACTTCCTATTCGTTAGAGCGTGCCGTCAGGCTACCGCTTCTCCTATGGTAACGGTTCGTGGGGGGAAATGGCTTGCCGTGGTGTTGATCTGCCTTCCCTTGGCGGCCTTTTTGGCGGGACATTATCAAGGCCTCCGCGGCCGAACGGGTTGCAGCGCAGCAGTCTCCATATTGCCAGCGCACTGCCGCGCAATGCGCCGTGAGTGGCGATGGCGGTGGAGGCATACTCCGAGCAGGTGGGCACGTAGCGGCAGCCGCCGCCGGGGTTGAGCGAATGCAGAGCCGGGGAAATCCAACGGCGGTAAAAGACGAGAGTGGCGAGCAAAAGGCGATTCATGATGCGGGCTTCGGCGGAGCGGCTTGCTGGGAAGGCGGCGGAGCCAGGCTCGTTTTCATTTTGGCCGCTTCGGCACTTGCTTGATGAAGGATACGCACAACCTCCGCTTCAAGTTTCGCAAATTCGAGGTTGAGGATCGATCGGCGGGGATGGAAGATGAGATCGCAGCCCAGCGGCAGCAAGGCGACGTGGCGGCGCAAGGCCTCTCTCATGCGGCGCTTGATGCGATTGCGTTCATGGGCTTTGCCCAGGACCTTGCCGGCGGTGAGGCCGACGCGCGGATTTGTTGGGTGGTTAGCGCCAGCCATTTGCCGCGGCGCGAGGAACCAGCTCATGGACGCGGACTGACGTTTGCGGCTGGCGGCATAGGCGCGCTGATAGTCCGCGTGCTTCTGCAGGCGCGCGCCGGACAAGGTTCGGGTGGGGGACGGACCGCGGGACTCAGGGGGGGATGAACGCTGGAATGGGCGCGGGTCAAGGCTGGAAGGGGTATTCATCGCAGTGGCGGAGGCGCCTCAGCCGGAAGGACGATTGAAAGCAATCCTCTCCGGCCTGAAAAGAACGGCGGCCGGAGCTTAGTCACGGAATCCGGCGCTGACGGCAACGCGGACGCGTCCGATGGCGCGGCGGCGGCTGAGCACGGCTGCGCCGGCCTTGGTCTTCATGCGGGCGCGGAACCCGTGGGTTTTCACGCGCTTGCGGCGGTTGGGTTGAAATGTGCGCTTGGGCATGGAAATGCGCTCCTATATCCTCTGAAAGATTTGCGCCTTGACGGCAAGATTCAAGTGTATCGCAGGTTGGGTCAGGAATCCAGCGTAAACTGCTCTGAGGCCAGAACCTGGACTGGCCAATGCCTGGTCGAACTCTTCTCCTGCGGGGCCGCGAAGGCGCTATAAATGTAAGCGTAGCTACTTCTCATAGTCACTCTGGTAACTTGCCGGGCGAGTTTCACCACCCTTGGTGCAACTGATGCAGCCCTTCAAAAAGTTATGTGAAAGAATGATTTCAACGACCGCTAAATGTGCTACTATCGGGACCGTTCAAGAAAGTCTCCTAGCGTCCCACGGAACGGTTTTATCCACGCCCAGGGCCCATTTCCACAGGGCAGACAAGCGGCAACCAGGTGTTCGGCAATTAACGGCTCGACGGAAGGCAAAAGCTTTCCGCCAATAGGGAGCCATTGTCAAAATCTGGCGGATCGACCGGACCGGCAGTATATAGGCGATGCGGGCAAGGAAGAGTTCGATGGCATTTGCAGTTTCGCCGGCAACGGCAATCAATCCCTGGATGCAGATTCTCGCTGCACTGGAAAAGAAGGTCATCCGCCAGTCGTTCGAGACCTGGCTCAAACCCACGCGGTTTAGTCACGCCGCCGGCCGCATGCTGTACGTGCGCGTGCCTTCGCCGGAGTTCCAGCACATCGGCGACAAGTATGGCGACCTGATTCAGGAAGCCATCGACTTGCAGTCGCTGGATTTCGACGACGTGAGCTTCGTGACCGCTGAAGAGGACCCCTCGATTCCGCCGCAGCGGCGGGATGGCGGCTTTGGCCCTGTTGCGGCGCACGCGCCCACTGCGCCACACGCTGCACCGGCGCCGCGCACGCCGGAGCAGGCGCGCTTCGACTGGTCCACGGCGGCGCAGCTCAACCCGCGTTACACGTTCGATGCGTTCGTGAGCGGCAACGGCAATCAGTTTGCGCGGGCTGCCGCGCTGGCCGTGGCCGAGCGTCCTTCGAAAGCTTACAATCCGCTCTTCCTGTATGCCGGCGTGGGCATGGGCAAGACTCACCTGATGCATGCCATCGGCCACGAGGTGAAACGCCGGCAACCGATGGCCAGCATCTGCTACGTCTCCGCGGAAAAATTTACCAATGAGATGATCACCTCGCTGCGCAACGATCGCATGACAAGCTTCCGCGACCGTTTCCGCACCGTGGATGTGCTGCTCATCGACGACATCCAGTTCATTGCCCAGAAGGAGCGCACCCAGGAGGAGTTCTTCCACACCTTCAATGCGCTGCACGAGAGCATGAAGCAGATCGTGATTGCGTCGGATCGGCCGCCGAAGGAACTGGCGGAGATCGAAGACCGTTTGCGGTCGCGCTTCGAGTGGGGTCTGATCGCCGACATTCAGCCGCCGGACCTCGAGACCAAGGTTGCCATTCTGCAAAAGAAGGCGGAGTCCGAGCAGGTGCAGTTGCCCACCGACGTGGCGCTGTTTGTGGCCTCGAACGTGCGCACCAACGTGCGTGAGTTGGAAGGAGCGCTGGTGCGGCTGATCGCCTGGTGCCAGTTGAATCGCATGGAGATCACGCTGGCGTCCACGCAGCAGTGCCTCAAGCAGTTCATCGACATGCAGGTCCGCAAGATTACTATCGAGGCGATTCAGCGCGCGGTGGCCGAACAGTTTGGCATGAGGGTGAGCGACCTGAAGCAGAAGAACAACTCGCGGAACGTGGTGGTGCCGCGGCAGATCGCCATGTACCTGGCCAAGCAGATGACCGAGGCAAGTTTGCCGGAGATTGGCCGTCAGTTCGGCAACAAGCACCACACCACGGTGATGCACTCGATCGCCAAGATTGACGATTTGCGCCGCGCGGACAAGGACCTGCACCGCACGTTGAATAAGTTGCAGGAACAGTTGAACGGGTAGCGGCTCTGGCCTCTCGTAGGTCAGGGCTTTACAGGCTGCGGAAAAAGTCCTGTTCTCGGGCAGAATGGGCAAAGGGCATGCCTCAGGGGCTAAAGCCCGACGTTTATTTTGTTGCATTTGCGGCACGACTGAAGTCGTGCCCTGACGCTTGCCGGAGTAGGGATCGAGTTTTTCCGCAGCCTGTTTAGCCCTGACACCATTAGGGCAAAACAACGCGGACCTTCAGGCCCTGAGGTAGGCTTCCACGTATCTGAACAGGAACTCGCCACGGCCCACGTTCTGAAATTGGAGCGTGGGCCTTTGTATTTTGCTTCTAGAACTGCGTCAGGCTCAGCACGTTGCTGTCGGGATCGTGAAACCACGCGATGCGGGCGCCGCTGGGCGCGGTCCAAATCCCGAGCGGGTCAGAATCGTTCAGCCCAGGATACCGCTGAAACTCAACGCCCGCCGCGGTGAGCTTCTTGACGGTGCTCTCGATGGCCTCCACATGCCACCCAAGTACCGTGAACGGGTGCGGATTAAGCTCGTGTACGGTGGTCACGCGCAGCATCGTTCCGTTGGCGTCAAAGACCAACGCGAACGGCTTCTCGTCGGCCACCAGACGCAGCCCCAGCACATCTTCGTAGAAGGTGCGCGCTTTCGTCGCATCAGTTGTCGGGGCAAAGGCTACCAGCTTGCTTGACCCGAGAATCGATTCCTCAGCCATCACTCACCTCATCGCGGAAGTCTCTCCCATTTTGATTATTTTCCGCTTGCCCCGGTCATCAACTCCACAAACATTTTTTCAAAGCGCGGCAGGTCGAGGTCAAGCTGCGCATGGACCTGGCGAACGCCCGTGGCTGGCTTGAACTGCTCGCTCCAAGTCAGCGTGTCGCCGTAGGTGGGCCCATGGCTCAGATCGACGTCCATGTAGACCAGCTTCTCTTTGGTGATGATCGTCGGGTCGAGCCAGGCGCAGGCTTCCAGTTCGTCCCACAGGTAGTAGCGATTCTGGCTCCAGGCGGCGATGTAGCGCGCGGTTGGATTCTGCGACTTGCTGATCTCGTCCAGCATCCTTTGCGTGAATGGCGCCTTGATGGAGACATCCACAGTCGTCACATCCACGCGCGGCCAGTTGGCGCGGAGAACGATATGCGCGGCCTCGGGATCGAACCAAAAATTAAACTCATGCCGCGGGCTGGCAGTGAACTCCTGATCGTCGGTCTGTGGGTTGAGGCTGCTTCCCATCAGCACAATGCCCTGCGTGAGCGAAGCGAACTCGGGGTCGATAGAAATGGCCAGCGCAATATTCGTCAACGGCCCGGCGGCATAGATCGTCACCTGATGCGGATGCGCGCGCACCTGGCGGATGAGAAAGTGCGCCGCGTCTTCGTCAATCGGCTTCAGGCTCGGCATCCCTTCGGGCATGGGCGGAATCTCATAGGGGGTGTGAGCCTGGCGCTTCTCTGAAATCACCGGAGTGACTCCCGCGGCAGTTTCCACCATCGTCGAAGATGCCCCGCCCCACGCGCCCAGCCACGCCACATTCCCATCGATGGCCGTTGCCAGCCGGGTCTCCAGTTGAGTGCGGACCAGCGGAAAAACTGCGCCCTTGGCCACGGGCACACTCGAGTGGCCGGTAAGCTCCAACATGCGCAGCGTATGGAGAGTCTCTTCGTCGCGCCAGGCGTCGCCGGTGACGATGGTGATGCCCAGCACCTCAACCTGCGGAGTCTGAAGCAAGGCCAGCATAGCCATCTGGTCGGAGCCGCCGGGGCCGGCGCCATCCTGGTCGATAAGCACCAGGCGCTTTTGCGCCGGACTCAAGGCCGCGATGAGGGTAAGCAGAAAGAAAAGGTGTGCGGGTCTCATTGTTGGAAATTGTTGCACACCCGCGCGCATAGTTGGGCTGGTCTCCCCGGCTTGCCTGCGGCTGGCGATGCTGCCGCCAACCTGGCAACTTGCCATCCCCGCCTCAGCGGGGGCTAACTAGCTGCTTTTGCCCGAACACCCTGTTTCCGTTTGGATTGTTGAACTTGGAGCACAATCGGAATCTTGTTTCTTTCTAGGTCCCTGACCGGATGAAGATGTTCTATCCAATGAACGAACGTGGGCCGGGAGGC
>Ga0224554_1000963_pt1 | contig 20505 bp, 16 predicted proteins | sample 714S22024metaG_FD_180666 | JGI IMG/M metagenome (GOLD analysis project Ga0224554, IMG submission 180666) | Peat soil microbial communities from Stordalen Mire, Sweden - 717 S2 20-24 | ecosystem: Environmental > Terrestrial > Soil > Wetlands > Peat | place: Sweden: Norrbotten County, Stordalen...
CTGATCGGCGGCGCAACGACCACGCGCGCGCATACCGCAGTCAAGATTGCGCCCAGCTATAGCGAGCCGGTGGTGCACGTGCTCGATGCCAGCCGCGCCGTGCCGGTGACCACGAGCCTTTTGAGCGACGACGGCAAAGCAGCGTTTGTTGCGCAGCATCGTGCGGACTACGATGCGCTGCGCAAGGCGCATGCGGGGCCGCGCGTGAAAGGTGTGCCGATTGAAACAGCGCGCAAGCGGCGTACGCCGATCGAGTGGCGGCAGCAGGATTTGCCGGAGCCGGAGTTCACCGGCGTAAAGGTACTCGACAAGTTTCCGCTGGCCACACTGCGCGAGTTTATTGACTGGAGTCCGTTCTTTCACACGTGGGGATTGAAGGGCGTTTATCCGCGCATCTTCGATCACCCGGAACAGGGCGCGCAGGCGAAGCAGGTTTTTGCCGAGGGGAATGCGCTGCTGAACTGGATGATTGCTGAAAATCTGATCAGGGCGCGCGGCGTGTATGGATTTTTCCCGGCGAATGCAGTTTGCGACGACGTGGAGTTGTATGCGGACGAGTCGCGCGCGAATGCGATCAAGCAATTTCATTTCCTGCGCCAGCAGGCGAATCGGGAAGGAAGCGAGCCCTGCCGGTCGCTTGCGGATTTTATTGCGCCGAAGGAAACCGGGCTGCGCGACCACATGGGCGCATTCGCGGTGACCAGCGGAATTGGCTTGAAGGAACTGTGCGACGACTTCCGCGCGAAGAACGACGACTACAACGCGATTATGGCGGAGGCTCTCGCCGACCGTCTTGCTGAAGCTTTTGCCGAGTGCCTGCACAAGCGCGTGCGCGACGAATGGGGCTACGGCCGCGCAGAAAACTTCACGCCTGCGGAGTTGATTCAGGAAAAGTATCGCGGCATTCGCCCGGCGGCGGGCTATCCGGCATGCCCCGATCACACCGAGAAAGGCCCGCTGTGGCAGTTGCTCGACGTGAAGGCCAACACCGGCATCGAGATTACCGAATCGTTTGCCATGTGGCCCGGCTCGAGCGTCAGTGGGCTTTACTTTGCGCATCCCGAATCGAGGTACTTCAGCCTGGGCAAGATCGATCGCGATCAGGTGGAAGATTACAGCGCACGCAAGGGAATGAGCGTGGCCGAAGTGGAGCGCTGGCTCGGACAGAATCTCAACTACGATCCGGCGTGAGCTGCGGGCGAGCCGGCGTTTGTTCTGTCCCACCCATGCGACAAAAAGAACAACGTCGCATGGATGGGGCACCCAGCTGATTGCAGCAAGATAGGAAATCGTCGCTGGAGCCGCAGCGTTTCCTGATTCAGGACAAAAGCAAATCGTCGCGCCCATTGGGCCCCGCGATCCACAAGCGGAATTCTTTGCGATGGCGTTATTTGACGTTACCTCCGAAAAAATAGTTTACGAATCTTGCGAAACTTTCGAGCCCCCCTTGTGTTCAGGAGGTTAACTCGGGGATTTCCAACCACAAACTGCTTGCGCGTGAGCATGCCGCAAGAAGTACCGGGACTTTTTTGCCTTGGAGGGCAACTTATGAAGCGCACCTCTTTGCTGATCCTGATTGCGATGCTGGCCCCGCGCCTGTTTGCGCAGAACGGCCAACGGCTCATTCCCGCCGGATCGCTGATTTCATGCACCACGGCCGAGCCGAGAATCTCATCGAAGACGACTGCCGTGGGTGATCCGGTCTTGTGCCAGGTTGGCCACGCCGAAAAGTACGGCCGGTCTGTTTTGCCCACAGACAGCTACCTCGTGGGCAGGTTCGAGGAATACAAGGATCCCGGCCACTTTGTGGGCAAGGGGTGGATGGAACTGAAGTTCGACCGCATGGTGATTGAGCCGAACACAGTGGTTCCGATTGATGCGCGGGTTGTGGATGTGCCCGGCTACAAGGTCGACAACCAGGGACGCATCCTGGGCAAAGGCCATGTAGCGCGCGACATTACGATGTGGTCGATTCCGATTTTGTGGCCGATCGATTTGCTGATGTTGCCGGTGCGCGGCCCGCGGCCTGTGCTGAAAGAAGAAGCGCGGCTGACGCTGAAGGTGATGGACGATTTGTCGGTACCGGCGTTCGATGGCCCGCAGCGCGATCCTTACGGATTGATTCCGCGACAGCAGAACGGATACGATCAGGCGCCTCCGCCTCCGAATATGGATCAGCAGCAGCCTCCTGAGCTGTCGTATGGTCCCGGCGGCGACGCGCAGCAGCCTTACGATCAGCAGGCTCCGCCTCCGTCCTACGGCCCTCCGGCAATGGCTTATGCTCCTCCTGCGCCGATGCCGTATGCGCCGGTTGCGATGGCTCCCCCTCCCGCGGTATATGCCTATGGCGGTGTGATGATCGCTCCGCGCCCGTACGGCGTGATGTACGGTCCGCGGCCCTATTACGGATACGGTTACGGCCCGCGCGTGGTGGTGGGGGCACGCTTCGGCGGCTACGGTTATGGCGGAGGACGTGTGGCAGTGGGCGGCCGGTTCGGTTATCGACGGTAGGTTGTCTCAAGCGCCCTCGAAGATCGTGGCCATCGTTTAATGAAAGTTCAGCGATGGCCGTTTCATTTGCACACGCCGGTTCCGTTTGCAAACGGTCGTGAAATGTTTCGGGGCTGACTTTGCATATAATTATCCGCTTCTGTGCGACATTCAAGATAAGACGACCAAGAGAAGATGAGTGGCCTCCTCGAACGGCCGGGACGCACGATTGGACTTCTAGCGTTCCCGGCCGTTCCTTTTTTTGATGGAGTGCAGATGAACGAGCGGTTTGACGCTAGGGTTCCCACTAGGCAGCACCCAGGACATTCCCGATGATGAGGATGGTGGATTACGTGCGGGTGTACACGAATGAATCTATGTGTGGATGAGATCCCCGGTCCCCAAATGCGAGGGACCGGGGGCACCCGGCCTATGCCGCCGATGGTCTATAAGCGCCAATCACGATATCCTGGCACACGTTTTGCGCGGTAATTGGATTGCACCCGCCGGCGGAGAGCTGGTATTCAAATCCATGGCCTTCCAGCATTCCAAGAAAGCTTGCGAGGCGCGAGGGCGCGGCGCCAATTTTATGGTGGTATTCAATCACCATGGACTGAATTTGAGCGATAGCTCCGCTGGCGATCAAGTCTTCCAGTACGTCGAATTCGGAACCTTCGACATCGAGCTTTAAGAGATCGACCGGTCCAGAGATGAATCGCGAGAGCCGGGCCGCCTGCACAATCACTTCTCGATGGTCCGCCAGCCGTTCGGGATTGGCGCTGCCCATCAAATTACCTTGCGGATCGGTCGAAGCGTAAAAGGAACGCGCGCCTTCGCCGTTTGCCAGCATCAGGTTGTGAGCTTCCACATCCTGAAGATGATTGTTGGCGATGTTGGCTTTGAGAGCCGAAGCCGTGTCTGGATCCGCCTCAAAGGCAGTGATGCGCGCCTTTGGATAAAAATGCTTGAAGAAAAGAGTGGCCAGTCCGATGTTTGCTCCGCAGTCCAGGATCACGGGCGCATCGGTCTTCGCCGTGAAGCGATAATCGCCTTTGAAAAATATCTCGCCGAGTGCGATTCGGAATGAGCTGCGGCTGAGATACCTGACGCGATAGTTCAATACCCTGGGTTCAGAACTGGTCGAAAGTCGAGCGCGGAGCAGGTTTACCCGCTCGGCGAACGTGTACGGCAACTCGGACCTGTTGGAAATTTTGACGGCGTCGCCGGCGAACCGGGAGGCTTTTGAAATCAACTTCTTGAGCATTGAGCGGGGCTCTCGTTCCTGAGAGTGTAGCACGGGGCTGATCGCGGTCCGGAGAGGGTATGCAAAGCGCAATCGCGCTCGGGTGTGCCGGACTGGGCATCCAAGTACGCTCGTTTCTAACCGGCTTCGAACGTCAATGCGGCGTTAAAACGTAACCATATTTTTGCACTGTATTCGCAGCAGTTTGATCGTCCTTTGACAGAGGGACGCGGATACTGCAGGTGTGAATCCGCATCTGGTTGCGCAAGAACCCCGCGGTACGGACTTTGCTTCCACCACTCCGGTGGAGATTTCAATTCCCACTCAAAGCCTGACGTTGCCGACCGCGGTCGCGCCGAATCCCCTGGTGCGAACGAAGGTTCATGCGGAAGTTGGGCAGTACATGTTGCGCATGGCCGAGAGCGTAGAAGATCGCGACGCCGCGTGCCGTTTGCGCTTCAAGGTTTTCAATCTCGAACTGGGCGAGGGGTTGGAGAGCTCGTATGCGACGGGCATGGACACGGACGGGTTCGACCTTTTCTGCGAGCACTTGCTGGTGGAAGAAAAGCTGACGCGGCGCATTGTGGGCACGTACCGGATGCAGACAGGCAGCGCGGCCGCGCGCAATGTGGGCTACTACTCCGCGCAGGAGTTCAATCTCGATCCATATGAGCCGCTGCGAGCGGGGATATTGGAGCTGGGCCGCGCGTCTATCGATTGCGAGCATCGCACGCCCGAGGTGCTGATCTTGTTGTGGAGGGGGATCGCGCAGTATGCTACCGACATGGGGCTGCGTTACTTGATCGGCTGCTCTTCGTTGAATTCCAGGGACCCGCAGGAGGGTTGGCAGATGTACCGCCAGCTTGAGCAGTACCGGGTTTCACCGGAGTTTGAGACCCGGCCGACGGAACGCTTCCAATGCCCCGTGGAGCAGGATGGCCCGAGCGCACAGCAGGAGGGCCGGCAAGAAAGCGATCCGTTGCGAACTCATAATCTAGTTACGGTAAAAATTCCCAAGCTGATGAAGACCTACCTGGCGCTGGGCGCGCGCATTGCCGCCGAGCCAGCGTGGGACCGCGAGTTCGGCACCATCGATTTTCTTACGCTGCTCGATCTGAAGCAGATTTTACCGGGAGCGCGGAATCGGTTCCTGGCGCCACTGACGCAGTGACGCTGCGCCGGACGCGGCGCGCTGTGGCGCTGCTATTCTCGATCCTTACCTGCATTGTTCGTTTCTGGCTGCTGGGACTGAGTGGCCCGCGCACGCTGGAACGGCGCGCGCTCTGGGTACAAGCGTCGGCTCGGCACATGCTCAAGAGCCTGGGGATTGAGTACACCGTTGAAGGCGTTCCGCCAACCCATGGGCTGGTGGTTTCAAATCACCTGAGCTACATCGACATTTTGATTTTTTCCGCGGCCATGCCCTGCTTTTTTGTGGCCAAGATGGAGATTGTCGGTTGGCCGTTTTTCGGCAAGGCGGCACGCAGCGGCGGAACGATTTTTGTAGACCGGTCGAGCCTGGCGAGCGCGCTGACGGTGGCTGAGCAGATGACCGAGCGCCTGAAGTTGCCGATTCCGATTCCAGTGCTGCTGTTTCCTGAAGGCACCAGCACAGACGGCAGCCAGGTGATTCGTTTTCACTCGCGGCTGATCGATCCAGCCACCAGCCTGGGCGTGCCCATCACCACCGCGTGCGTCAGCTACGTGCTCCATGACGGCATGGAAGAGCGGGAACTGTGCTGGTATGGGGATGAGACGTTTGTGAATCACTTATGGAAGGTGCTGGGCGTGACGGGCTACGTGGCAGAGGTGCAGTTTGGCGAGCCGCGCGTGTATACCGACCGTCGCGTGGCCGCCGACGAGACCCACGATGAGATTTCGGCGATGCGGGAGAGGCAGGGACCAAGGGACCAAGGGACCGAGGGAATACGATCGGAATTAGTGGAGAGTTAGATGTAGGGAACGACGGAACCGGGGATCTTGGGACGAGAAGGCCGCTTATTGCGGCCTTTTTTCTTGCGCGGTCGCGGAAGCAGGTATGGTGTGAATTTCAGCCGCGGGCGAAGCCAGGGTCAGGGCGACGATGGTGTCGATGGCCTCAGGATTTCCTTCAAGAGTAACGGTCACGCCCTTGTCGCTCTGGCTGCAGTCGGCCGTGCCCCCGGTGAGAGCGGAGCAGGAGAGGATCTTTGCCGGCAACGCGGGCAGAGCAAGAGTTTTGCCGGCGGGAGCGAGGATGTGCAGATAAATGGTCTTGTCTCGATAGGTTGAGACGCCAAAATCTCCCGGGAGGTACGGGCCGCCGCGTGTCGAGTAGATGCTTTCACCGTATTTGCCGAGCCAGGCGCCGATTTCGCGTAGACGCTCGGCCTGCGCGGGATCTATCTGTCCATCGGGGCGGGGACCGACGTTGAGGATGAAGTTGCCATCGCGCCCCACGGCCGAAACGAGCAGGCGAATGAGGTGATCGAGCGGCTTGATTTTGGCGCTCGGATCGTATCCCCATGGACCATCGGTGATGGTGGTGCAGAGCTCCCATGGGTAGCGGTTTTCAAAGTTTCCGAGTGCACCGTCGCCTTCGCGGGATCGAAAATCGGCTGCAGCGTCTGTGCGGTCGTTGATGATGACGGAGGGTTGCAGCTTTCTGAGATTGCCGACCGCTTCGTCGTCCTGCCAGGAGAAGGCGCCGGTGTAGCGCTGATCCTTTGGGCGGGCGTGCCATCCGCCCTCGAAGGTGACTCCACCGAAGCCGAGCCAGTCTCCGCCTCCGCCATCGAACCAGACGATGTCGAGCTTGCCGTAGTTGGACGCGAGCTGGTTGAGCTGGCGATGGTATTGCGCGCGCAGTTGCTCGGCGCTGGGGCGGTAGATGCCGGGAAAGAAAAAGCCGGGGTAACGCCAGTCAAGTGGTGAATAGTAGAGGCCGACGTGGAGGCCGGCCTTGCGGACGGCTTTTACGTAGTCTGCGACGAAGTCACGATGTGCAGCGGAGCGCATGGAAGTAAAGTCGGAGCCGGGATCGTCGAAGAGGGCGAAACCATCGTGATGGCGGGCGGTGAGCACGGTGTACTTCATGCCGGCCTCTTTGGCGAGAGCTGCCCAGGCGTCGGGATCGAACTTGTCGGGATTGAACTGGCCGGCCAGCTTGGCGTACTCGTCGACGGGAATTTGCTCGGACCACTGGACCCACTCACCGCGGGCGGGAATGGAATAGACGCCCCAGTGCATGAAGAGGCCGAACTTGGCGTCGCGCCACCAGGAGATGCGCGCGGCGGCATCCTTGTCGGTGACGAGGGGCGCCCATTGCGCGCGGAGAGATGTGGCACAAGCGAATACAACCAGCAGAAGGGCGACGAGTCTTGCCTGAGGACGGCTCATGATAGATTCCTCTTTCACAAATTTGCTAGTGGATGGTTGCGGTGGCGGCGTTGAGCCAGAGGACGCGCAGGGTCGACGCGGATGTGTGCATGTGGGGGCTCCTGAGCCGATCCGGATCCATGATAGAACGAGGCGGCAAGGCGGGGTTTAGCGGGCCGCTGGTGCGGCGGTTGAGCCGCGCACAACCAGGCTGGTGGAAACCAGGAATTCGCGCTTGAGGTTGGGTGCTGCAGGATCTTCAGCCTGCTGGCGAAGGGCCTCAAATGCGGCGTGCGCGAGGTCGGCACGGGAGAGGCAGATTGTGGTGAGCGGCGGCAGGGTGAACTCGGCAAAGTCAATGTCGTCGAGGCCGATGACAGACAGATCCTTGGGCACGCGCAGGCCGGCCATGTAGGCAGCGCGCAGCACGCCGATGGCGGTCATGTCGTTGGAACAGACCACGGCGGTGGGCCGCTTCCCGAGGGCCTGCAACTGACCAAAGCCGGCCAGGCCACCCTTGAGCGTGTGATCGCATTCGATGATCCAGTCCTTCTGGACTGCGAGGCCGGCGGCCTTGAGCGCGGTTCGGAAATCGTTTTCCCGGGTGATCGCGGAATGGAGCTTGTGCGGGCCGGCGAGGAAGCCGATCTTTTTGTGGCCGAGTGCGGCCAGGTGATGAATAGCGGCATGAATGCCGCTGGAGTAGTCAAGCAGGATGGTGCTGGCCTTGGGGTCGTCGAGCTTGAACTCGGCGAGCACGATGGGCACGTTGCGATTGACGAGTTGATCGAGGATCGGCTCTTCCTCGCCGAAGGTCATCACGGCCACGCCGTCCACTTTGCGCTCGAGCATGCGGCGGACGCAGGTGGTAAGCACGGCGGGGTCGCTGTTGGAGGAACTGACGAGGATTTCGTATCCGTGGGCGACGGCTATCTCTTCAAAGCTGCGGATCAGTTCAGGGAAGAAGGGATTGGTGATGTTTTCAACGATGATGCCGAGCAGGCGGCTTTTGCCGGAGACGAGGGTGCGTGCGTGGGTGTTGGGAAAGTAGTTGAGCTGCTTGACAGCCTGCCAGACGCGTTTGGCAAGACGCTCGCTGACCAGCGGAGAACCGTTGATGGTTCGCGAGACGGTGGCGATTGAGACCTTGGCCATGGCCGCAACGGTGCGAATGTCGGGGGTTCTGGCCGCAGACTTTCGGGCTGTTTTTCTGGACACGTAAGAATCCTGTTCGCGGTAAATCTGGTGTGAGAGCAATGTTATTTCATTTGCGTCACGATTTAGGGAGTCACAAGAATTTTTTTGATGCGTGCCTGGCGAGGTATCCGAGATCACGGAGGTCCGCACGGCGCGCAGTTGAGGGAAAGTCAGTCGCGTTCGGCGATGAGCAGGCGCAAGTCGCGCAGGTTCTGACCGGTTGGCCCGGTGACCACCGTGTCGCCGATGGCGGTGAACATGGGACAGGCGTCGAAGGCGGCCAGCGAGGACTTGAGGTGGAATCCGAAGGCGTGCGCGCGCTCAACGGTTGTGGGGTCGGCAATGGCGCCGGCAGCCTTGGTGTTTCCGTCGATGCCGTCGGAGCCGGCGCTGAGCACGGTGAGCCGCTCGCCCTTGTATTGCTCAAGATCGAGCGCGCAGGCCATGGCGAACTGCTGGTTGCGTCCTCCGGCTCCGGGTGTACGGTCCATGGTGACAGTGACTTCTCCCACTGAGATGAGGCAGAGGCGCGGATGCGTGGCGCGCAGGGAGTGGAATCGCTCCAGCAGATAGCGGGCCGCGTCGGCGTAGTCCCAATCGTCGCAACTGTTGTCGACGACGTTGTGGTAGCCGGCTCTTTCAGCCTGGGCGCGCGCGTTCTCGATCAGGTCGTGACTGGAAAGCAGAATTTCAAATACAGAATCGCGAAAGGCCGGATCCTCTTCTTTGAGCAAAGCGCCGGCGGCGATGGGGGGCGGGGGCGCAACTTCAGCCTTGGCCGCCTTGGGAAAGAACGGCGGCAGCCAGCTCTTGTTTCCCGGCGATTCGGGAAGGTCATTGCGCTCAAAGTAGGCGCGGACGGAAGGCGGAAACTTGTCGGCCAGTTTGTATCTCGCGATGAGCTCGCGGACTTCCTCGACGGTGGAGTGGTCAGGGGACGTGGGACCCGAGGACAGTGCGTCGAGGGTGCGCAGCGGGACGTCGGGCAGCAGGAGGCTGATCTTTGCGGCCTCAGGCGCGGCCAGTGCCAGGCGTCCGCCCTTGACGGCGGAGAAGTGCTTGCGCAGGGTGTTGATCTCGTTGATGGGCGCGCCAGAGGCCAGCAGCAATTGGTGGAACTCGCGAGTTTCTTCGAGTGTGATGTGCGGGTCGATGGGCAGATCGAACATGGCCGAGCCGCCGCCGGAGATGAGGTAGAAGACAAGCGTGTCTTTGCGGGCTTTCTTCAGCATGGCCAGCGTAGCGCGGGCTGCGGCAAAGGAGTCCTCATTGGGCAGCGGGTGGCCGCCCTCAAAGTAGCGGAAGCGCCAATTCTTGTGCCTGGGGGCCTGGTAGGCGCAGCAGATGCCGCGCAGGCCCTGGCGGCGCTTCATGCGGTCGAGCAGGGTTTCAAGCATGGGCGCGGCGGCTTTGCCGATGGAGATGACAAAGATGCGCTTGTAATTGGAGAGATCGATGGTGGCGGGGCCGCTGCCGTCGGGCATGAGGCGATGGAGCGTGTTGCCCTCAAAGCGCAAGCGGCGATCGAAGGCCGAGGCGATGTTGCACGCCGCAAGGGCGCCGGTAAAGATCTCAGTTGCCGTCTGATGGAGAGAGTCGAGCGCAGTTTCGCCGACTGGGGTCATAGGAGTTGCTCCTTGAGCCAGCCGGCGAGCGAGAATTGCATCGCGGCCAGGTGGCCAGTAAAAAAGTGATCGGCGCGGGGAAGGAGCACCAGTCGTTTGGGATCGGCAGCGGAGTGGACAACCTGCGCAAGCTGCGGAGCGGGCGCAAAGGGGTCCCGGTCTCCGCTGAGGAAGAGCTTGGGAATCGTGCAGTTCTTGAGCGAAGAATAGTGATACTCACGGCCTTCGGCCTGGGTGGGCAGGCCAAGGGCAACGAGAGCTGCCGGATGCGGATGCGCCGGCGCGGGAGAGCAGCAGGTTGCGATGGTCATGGCTGCGCCAAAGCTGAACCCCGCGGCAACAATGGGGAGGCTGAATTCGTTCTGGAGCCAGGCCAGCGCGGCCAGCACGTCGCCAGCCTCGGCGCGGCCATCGTGCGTGCCCTGGCTCAAGCCCGTGCCGCGAAAGTTGAAGCGCAGAACCGGCCAGCCCAGCCCGAAGGCTGGATCGTTGAGGGCCTTCATGGCGTGATAGACGACCTTGTTGTGGAGGGTGCCGCCATGGAGCGGATGAGGATGGCAGATGAGCGCGGCGAATCGCGCCTGCGGAGCGCCCTGGTTGAGAACGGCCTCAAGCCGGCCTGCGGGGCCGGCCAGATCCACGCTTCGCAGCATGGGAACACCCGGATGTTCGTCCGGTTGGGCGGGTACAAAAGTGGCGCTCATTCCACTCCTCATTCTACGCGCAATGGCTGGGCCATTGCGCGCTGGGCCGCGGCACAAAAGTTAGGGGTCAGGTGACCTTGGTGCGTTCCGGTGACGGGCGGTGATGAGGTCGCGGAGGCCTGCATGCGGGGAGTGTGCAGTACACTGTCGTCACTGGGAAAGCAAAATGGAGATTCGGGTCTGTTCCCTTACCCGTCGCGCCGCGCTGAAAGGCCTCGGCGCTGCTGCACTGCTTGGAGCCGCGGGGCGCCCCGCGTTTGCTGCTGCGTATCGTCCGGCCAATACCGATTGGTTTGCCAACTGCCGCTTCGGAATCTCCACTCACTGGACTGCGCAATCGCAGCCCGTCGGCCAGGACGATTGGCTGCCATTCAACGAAGCCGTTGACCGCTTCAGCGCTAGCGGCTACGTGGACCAGGCGGCCCGCGCCGGCGCTGAGTACGTCATCTTCACCGGCGCTCACGCCCTACAGATGCTTCCCGCACCCTCGGCCGCCATTGACCGCATTGCCCTCGGCCGCACCACCACTCGCGATCTGATTGGTGAGCTGGCCGATGCCTGCCACGCACGCGGCCTCCGTTTCATCCTCTATTACAACCACTCCTGCAATAGCGCGGACGATTCCGCCTGGGAGCACGCTGTCGGCTATCATGCTGTCGACAAGTCCCGCCTCGTCTCAAACCTTCTCTCCATCCTCAGCGAACTCGGCACGCGGTATGGCTCCCGCCTCGACGCCTGGTGGTTCGACAGTTGTTTTTCGCTCGACCCGCGCGGCGTCTACAACTCGGTCACCACGGACATGCACGGCTTTCAGTTCCCCTGGGAGGATTGGACCGCTGCCGCCAAAACCGGCTATGAAGACCGCCTGGTAACTCTCAGCTCGGGCATGCTCACCCACTTCCTCTATTCCACCCACCAGGACTACGAGGGAGGCGAAGCGAACGACCTCGTCGCCGTGCCCACATCGCGCTATACCCCCGACCACCTGCAGGCCCATCGCTGGGTCTGCCTGGACAATCCCGGCTGGGTGCATGGACGCGTCAAGACGCCGTTGGCTGCGCCGCGCTTTCCCCTGGCCAACGTCACCGACTACGTCCGCGTCTGCAACCGCTCCAGTGTCCCGGTCACCTTCAACCTGGACATTGATCGCACCGGCCTTATCAGCCCGGAGTCGCTCGCCTTTTTGCGTCAGCTAAAGCAGCAGCTCTCCTGAAATTCGTTGAGTAATCATGACAGTGGGGGATTGGTCCGGAACCGGGAAACGCGGGAAGGTCCATGAGATCGGTAGTGTCCGGTGTTTTTTGCACTTTCGTTCTTTGTCTTTCTGCGGCTGGCGTGTAGGGTATTCTGGCTGCACGATGACGAAAGGCTCCGAGTTGCACACCATTGACCCTGTGGGGCTGACGCGCCAGTTATGCGAGATCGAGTCCACGACCTATAACGAAGGCGCGGTGGGCGACTTTCTTGAGCGGTTTCTCGAGGGCCGCGGCTGGGCGGTGGCGAAGACGCCCGTGCCGCAGCCGCTGGAGAGCGGGACGGCGGGCGCGCGCTGGAATATTTATGCCGGCACGGAAGGCCAGACGCCGGATCTGGTGTTTTCAACGCACATGGATACAGTTCCTCCGTACATTCCCTTCAGCGAAGATGCGGAGTTCATGTACGGGCGCGGAGTTTCTGATGCAAAGGGAATCATCGCGGCACAGGTAGCCGCTGCCACGGTGCTGCGCGCCGAGGGCCTGAAGGTGGGCCTGTTGTTTGTGTCGGGTGAGGAGCGCGACTCGGCGGGCGCCAAAGAGGCGAACCGTGCGGCCAAGGGAAGCCGGTTCCTGATCAACGGCGAGCCGACGGACAACCGCCTGGCGCTGGCTTCAAAAGGCGCGCTGCGCGCGGTATTCAAGGCAAGCGGCAAAATGTGCCACTCCGCGTACCCCGAGCTGGGCGAAAGCGCGGTGCACAAGCTGGTTGAAGTGCTGGGCAAGGTACTGACCATGCCGTTGCCGACGCTTGAGGATGTTGGTCCGAGCACGCTGAACATTGGGCAGATCCATGGCGGGCACGCGCCCAACGTGGTTGCCGACAAGGCGGAGGCACAGGTGCTGGTGCGGCTGGTGGGCGATTCGGCCCCGGTGCGCCAGGCCTTGAAGGATGCGTGCGAGGGGCTGGCGGAGGTGGATTTCACGCTGGAGATTCCCTTCGTCCGGCTGCGCGCGGTGCCGGGATTGCCGACCATGATCGCCAAGTTCACCACCGACATTCCCCAGTTGAGCAACTGGGGCGAGCCGCTTTTGCTGGGGCCGGGCTCGATTCACGTTGCGCACACGCCCTTTGAAAAGCTGGCGAAGAAGGAGCTGCTGGAAGCCGTGGAACTTTATATCAAGGTTGCGCGGCAGCTGCTGGCATAACGAGCATCAAAACTGATCAGGAGAAATGAATCAACGATGAACGCAATCATTTACGACATTCCGGTACAGAAGATTTCAGGTGAAGCAACGACGCTTGGCGAATTCAAGGGCAAGGTGCTGCTGGTGGTGAATGTGGCGTCGAAATGCGGACTGACGCCGCAGTACGAGGGACTGGAAAAGCTCTACGAGCGATTCAAGGGCCAGGGGCTGGTGATTGCCGGCTTTCCGGCCAATGACTTCAAAGAGCAGGAGCCGGGGACCGAGTCGGAGATCGCTCAGTTCTGCTCCCTCAACTACGGCGTGGACTTCCCCATGTTCAGCAAGATCACGGTGGTGGGTGCGGACAGGCATCCGCTGTATGCGGCGCTGATCAAGGCGCAACCCGCCGCGGTGAGCGTGAACAACCCGAGCTGGCGGGAGAAGGTTACGGGGTGGGGCGTGCCGACGCTCGAAGAGCCGGAGCTTTTGTGGAACTTTGAGAAGTTCCTTGTCAGCAGGTCGGGCGAAGTGGTGAAGCGGTTCGCTCCGGACACGGCGCCGGACGCGCCGGAGCTGGTGGCGGCGATCGAGGCCCAGCTTAAAAGCAGGGAATAGGAAACAGGGATTAGAAAGGCTCGAGGGGAAGTTGGTTCTTTCCCACCCATGCGACAGAGACAACCGCGTCGCATGGATGGGGCACCCCAACTGATGGGTCTATTGTGTATCTCTGATCCCAGCCAAGCCGCTGGCACAAGACCGGGGACACCCGCGGCGTATATCCTCACGGCATGAATGACGACGCATCCAGCGCGCACCAACAAACCAATCTGCTGGCGACGGCGGCTTCGTCCTACCTGCGCTCGGCCATGCACCAGCCGGTCCAGTGGCATCCGTGGGGCGAGGCGGCTTTTGCCCGCGCCCAGGCTGAGGACAAGCCCATCCTGCTGGATATTGGCGCGGTGTGGTGCCATTGGTGCCACGTAATGGACCGCGAGTCGTATGAGGACGGCGCGGTGGCCGCGATCATCAATGAGCACTACGTCGCGGTGAAGGTGGATCGCGACGAGCGGCCGGATGTGGATGCGCGCTACCAGGCCGCAGTGTCGGCTATCACGGGGCAGGGAGGCTGGCCGCTGACGGCGTTTCTGACGCCGGATGGAAGACCGTATTTCGGCGGAACGTATATTCCGCGCGACGATCGCTACGGGCGGCCGGGCATTGAGAAAGTTTTGCTGACCATGGCGCAGGTGTGGCGCGGCCGGCGCGATGAGGCTCTGGAGACAGCCGGCAGCGTGATGGCGGCTATCGAGCAGAACGAGAGTTTTACCGGCGGTGAAGGGGAGCTGACTGCGGCCCTGGTGGAGCGCATTGCGGCGTCGGCGCTGGCCAAATTCGATGCGCGCAACGGCGGATTCGGCGCGCAGCCCAAGTTTCCTCACCCGGCGGCGCTTGACCTGCTGCTGGAGATAGCGATGAGCCGCGACAGCGAGGAGGCGCGGCAGGCCTTCACCGTGACGCTTGAAAAAATGGCGCGCGGTGGCGTCTACGATCAGCTCGCCGGAGGATTCCATCGCTACAGCGTGGATGAGACATGGACGGTTCCCCACTTTGAAAAGATGCTCTATGACAACACCGAGCTGCTGCGCAATTACGTGCACGGATTCCAGAGCTTTGTGAGCGAGGAGTTTCTTGAAACGGCCACGCAGATTGTGGGCTGGCTGGACGGGACGATGACCGACCGCGTGCGCGGAGGGTTTTATGCGTCGCAGGACGCGGACGTGGGGCTGGACGACGACGGCGACTACTTTACGTGGACGCTCGACGAAGCAAGGGCCGTGCTCGACGAGCGAGAGCTCGAGTTCGCGGCTAGCTATTGGGACATTGGCGAACTGGGCGAGATGCACCACAACCCGGCCAAGAACGTGCTGCATGTCAAGCAGACGATTTTGGAGCGCGCGACAAGTGCCGACGAAGCACTGAGGATGCGCGCACTTCTTGAGTCGTCCAAACGGAAGATGCTGGCGGCGCGCGCGCTGCGCAAAGCGCCCTTCATCGACAGGACGCTCTATACGGGTTGGAACGCGATGGCGGTTTCGGCTTACCTTGAGACGGCACGCGTGCTGCGCATGGACGGAGCGCGGGAGTTTGCGCTGCTGACGCTGAATCGGCTTTTGAACGAGGCATGGGACGGAGGCGCGACGCTGAACCACGTAATCGCGTATCCAGATGATTCGGCAGGCGGCGCGCCGGCAGAGAAGGCTCCAGGTACGCTGGACGATTACGCGTTTACGGTGCATGCCTGCGTGGATGCATGGCTTGCCAGCGGCAACATGAACTTCTATCGCGCGGCCATGCGGTTTGCCGACGCCATGATTGCCCGGTTCTACGACGAGACTGGCGGCGCGTTCTGGGACGCAGCCATCTCTCAAGAAAAGGCTCCGCTGGGCGCACTGGGCGCGCGTCGCAAGCCGTTGCAGGACTCGCCCACGCCGGCGGGCAATCCCGTGGCCGCTTCGGCGCTGCTGCGGCTTGAGGCGCTTAGCGGTAAACAGACCTACCGCGACGTTGCCGAGGACACGCTGGGCTGCTTTGCAGGGATTGTGGAGCACTTCGGGTTGTACGCGGGCAGTTACGGGCTGGCGCTGGAACGGCTGCTGCTTGATCCGATTCAGGTGGTGGTGGTGGGCTCAGGCGCTGAGGCTACGCGGCTTGAAGCCACGGCGGTGGCGCGTTTCGCGGTCAACAAGACGGTGATGCGCATTGCTCCATTTCGCCTGGTGAAGGGCGGCATTCCCGAGGTGCTCGAGGAGACGCTGCTTCAAGTTCCCGCACCAGAGGGGGCCCAGGCCTGGGCGCTGGTGTGCCGCGGGCGCACGTGCCTGCCGCCGATTACCGATGCCGAGGCGCTGGTGGAGGCGCTGGAGAAATCCACCTAGCGCCCGAGATTCAATTCCCGCTGAAGGGATTGTTGTCCTGGGGCTTGAGCGTGGTCGGATCGCGCTCAGCTTCCTTTTCCGCTTCAGGCAGATCGGGATTGCTCGCGCTCTCGCCGGCAAAAGTATTCAGCACGCGATAAGGATTGCCGGGCAACATGTGGTGTTCCTCCAGCGCAAGGCGGACGCGGCGGCGGAACTCGCGGATGGGCGCGTATTGCTTGGTGGCCACCGTCTTGAAGACGACGGGAAAGATGAGTTCGGAGCCCTTGATTGCGTCTACGCCAAGAATCTGCGGATCGGCCACGAACACCCCGCGGAATTCGTCGCTGTTGCGCACGTCTGCCGCAATGGTGGTGAGGAGCTTGAGCACTTCGTCGGGGTTGGCCGAGAAATCAACGCTCACGTTCACGGTGGCCACCGAGTAGCCGATGCTCAGGTTGGCAACAGTGGTGATCTGCGAGTTGGGAATCACATAGAGCGTGCCGTCGTCGTCGCGCACTGTGGTCTTGCGCAGGGTCATGGCCTCAACTGTGCCCGCGAGTCCGGCGATGCGCACCTTGTCGCCCACATTGAACTGGTCTTCGATGATGATGAGGATGCCGTTGAGCATATCTTTGACGATGTTCTGTGCGGCCAGGCCGATTGCGACTCCGGCAATGCCGGCAGAGGCAAGCAAGGGCCCCAGATTGAGGCCAACGGCGTCAAGAAACTGCAGGCCGGTGATGACGGCGATGATCGACAGTCCGGTAGCCCGAATTACGGTGGAAAGTGTCTTCACCTGGGCCAGACGTATGCCGCCCGCAGCATGCGTCTCAGCCACGTGGACCATCCGTGAAGTGAGGATCGAAAGTAAGCGAATGAGAATAAAGGCGATAACGAGCACAACGACGAGGTGCGGCAGCTTGGAGTGAATAAACTCCTGGGTGTCGTCGCCCCATTCGTCCAGAACCTTACCCAGGAAGCGGCCTTCCTGGAAGATTCCCCATCTAAGTGCAAGAAGGAAAGGAATCATGCCAAAACTCCTGTCACTAGACTAGACTGAGCGGAGGAACGGGGCGAAGGTCCCGTTCTTGAAGACAAGGGTACCGGCAGACTCCTGGCGCGATGTGGAGGTCGTCCATGAGCAACCATCGGTTTGGCGAACTGGGAAGCATGCTTGCGCAGAGGTCGCGCGCTGTGTGGATTTGCTCGCTTGCCGGCTTGTTTCTGGTTGCGCTTTCGGCCGGCGCTGGAGCGCGCGCCCGCCAGGCCCAGACTGAAGAGCCGGTCACGACCGAAGAGCCAGCAGGGGCTGTTCCCTCGCAGGAGCCCGCGACCGCTGTTCCCTCACCGCCCTCAGCCATGTCGAAGCCGAAGCCAGCGCCCAAGCCTGAAGCGCAGCAGCCGGAATCGGCGACTGCAGTGCGGCCGGAAGCAGCCCCGTTGGCGCCCCTCGACGACAGTCAGAAAGCGGTTGCCGATGCCAGCGCCAATCTTCTGGAACTCGCGAATTCGCTGAAGAGAGAAGTGGACAAGACATCCGCGGATACGCTCTCGGTGGCCGTGGTCCGCAAGGCGGCCGAGATTGAGCAACTGGCCCGCAAAATGAGGACACGATGAACGGCGCTCGGTGTAAATCCGCTTTCTCGCGCAAATTTTTCCTGGGCACAATGCCGGGGTTGGCGCTGGGCCTGGGTCTGGGCCTGGGACTGCCGGGCCTGGCCCAGAAACCGAACCCCGGCACAGGCGGCATGACGCCCGGCGTGGAAAGCACTCCCTCCAATCTTTCCGACTCGCTCGGCCGACCCGTGAGCCCGGACGATCCGGTGTACCAGGAGCGGCGGATGCGCCACCTTGCCCTCGAGACGCACAAATCCATGGTGTCTGACACCGACAAGCTGCTCCAACTGGTGACGGAGCTGAACAGCGAGATCAGCGCGAGGAATTCCGGAGCTTTCACGGCCGATCAGTTGCGCAAGATTGCGCAGATTGAGAAGCTGGCGCATAGCGTAAGGCAAAAGATGGGCGACACGTTACAGGGAACGCAGGACACGATGCTGCCGATGCACGATGGGCCCACTTTTCACCACTGACGTACGATGCGACGCAGGCCCGCAAGAGAGATGCAGCCCGGCAGGTGGGATGCAGGCCGGGGTTCGCGTCGCCAGCCAAGATGATTGCGCGGCGGGTTGTTACAATCAGGCGAGGATTTCGCAAGGAACGTTTCTTGGGAGGGTCAGGGATGGAAGTGGCAGTTTCCGGTGTACGCGCGCCCAAGACGGCTGCCGCCCCACAGGTTCTTGGTCCCAGGCAGCTCATTGAAATCTACCGGCTGATGTACCTTTCGCGGCGGCTGGACGACCGCGAGATCATGCTGAAGCGGCAGCAGAAGATCTTTTTCCAGATCTCGGCCGCGGGTCATGAGGCGCTGCAGGTGGCGGCGGCGCTGGTGCTCAAGCCGGGCTACGACTGGTTTTTCCCCTATTACCGGGATCGTGCACTTTGCCTGACGCTGGGTCTGACGCCGGACGAGATGATGCTTCAGGCCGTGGGCGCGGCTACTGACCCCTCGAGCGGCGGCCGCCAGATGCCGACCCACTACAGCAGCCCTTCCCTGCACATTGTGAGCACGTCGTCCTCCACCACGACGCAACTGCTGCATGCGGTGGGTTGCGCGGAGGCCGGTCGCTACTTCAGCCGGCACCCCGAGGCAGCGGCGCAGGCCGATGGCGACTACCGCGCATTCCACGAGGTGAGCTTTAAGAACGACGAGGTGGTGCTCACCAGCCTGGGCGAGGGTTCCACCTCGCAGGGCGAGTTCTGGGAGGCGATGAACACGGCCTCAAACCAGAAGCTGCCCGTCATCTTTTTGGTGGAAGACAACGGCTACGCGATCAGCGTTCCGGTGGAAGTGAATACGCCGGGCGGCAATATTTCAAACCTGGTGAAGAATTTTCCGAACTTCCACTTTGTGGAGGTGGACGGTACGGATGCGGAGGCAAGCCTGCACGCGTTTGAGGCGGCGGCCGCGCACTGCCGATCGGGTGCCGGACCCGCGTTTGTGCACGGACACTGCATGCGGGCCTACTCCCATTCGCTCTCTGACGACGACAAGCTTTATCGTTCGGCTGCCGAGCGCGATGCCGATGTGCTGCGCGACCCGATTGCGAAGATGCAGATGCGCCTGCTGCGCGAAGGTATTCTGACCGAAGCGGAGATCAACGAGCTGGAACATGCGCAGGACGCGCTGGCCGCCGCAGCAGCCGAGCGCGCTTTGCAGGCGCCGCTGCCCACCGTGGAAAGCATTCCGCTGCACGTTTACTCTGAAGACCTTGATCCGACCGGCGCGAACTTCGATCACGAACATGCGCAGGCTCCCGGAGCGGCGGGCGGCGGCAAGGCGGGCAAGGAGAAGGGCCGCGATCCGCGCACCATGGCCGACCTGATCAATGCCTGCCTGCACGACGAGATGCGGCGCGACGAGCGCATTGTGGTTTACGGCGAGGATGTGGCCGACGCGAGCCGCGCAGAGGCGCTGGGCGAGGTGAAGGGCAAGGGCGGCGTCTTCAAGCTGACCGCGGGGCTGCAGACCGAGTTCGGATCGGAGCGCGTGTTCAACTCACCGCTGGCCGAAGCAAATATTGTGGGCAGGGCGGTGGGCTATGCGGTGCGCGGCATGAAGCCGGTGGTCGAGATCCAGTTCTTCGACTACATCTGGCCGGCCATGCACCAGATTCACAATGAGCTGGCGCTCATGCGCTGGCGCTCGCATGGCGGGTTCTCGTGCCCGGTAGTGATTCGCGTGCCCATCGGCGGCTACCTGACCGGCGGATCGATCTACCACTCGCAGAGCGGAGAAAGCATCTTCACGCACATTCCAGGGCTGCGCGTGGTCATGCCGTCCAATGCGCTGGACGCGAACGGGCTGTTGCGGACAGCCATTCGCTGCGACGATCCGGTGCTGTTTCTGGAGCACAAGCGGCTCTATCGCGAGCCATACGGGCGCGCCCCGTATCCCGGCAAGGATTTTGAGATTCCTTTTGGGAAGGCGAAGACGGTTCGCACCGGCACGCATATGACGCTGGTGACCTACGGCGCGGTGGTGCCGCGCGCACTGCAGGCGGCGGAGAAGGCACAGCGCGAACACGGCATCGAGGTGGAAGTGATCGACCTTCGCACCCTGAGCCCCTACGACTGGGAGGCGATTGCCACTTCAGTCCGCAAGACCAACCGCGTGATTGTGGCCCACGAAGACATGATCAGCTGGGGATACGGCGCAGAGATTGCGGCGCGCATTGCCGACGAGCTGTTTGAGGATCTTGACGCGCCGGTGAAGCGGATTGGATCGATGGATACGTTTGTCGCCTACCAGCCACTGCTGGAGGATGCGATTCTTCCCCAGCCGGAGACCATTCTGAAGACAATCGTTCAGCTCAAGGCGTTCTAGAACGCGCTGCATGAATCGGGCTTTGAGGGAACACGGCTTTAAAGCCTGACCTCAGCAGAGTCGAAGGGTGCGGCAGAGGCGGATAAAACTTGGGGTTTTACAACTTGCGGAAAAACTCCTACGGCTGAGTAGTTTGTATCAGGGCA
>Ga0224554_1000965_pt1 | contig 20460 bp, 36 predicted proteins | sample 714S22024metaG_FD_180666 | JGI IMG/M metagenome (GOLD analysis project Ga0224554, IMG submission 180666) | Peat soil microbial communities from Stordalen Mire, Sweden - 717 S2 20-24 | ecosystem: Environmental > Terrestrial > Soil > Wetlands > Peat | place: Sweden: Norrbotten County, Stordalen...
TAGACCAAGCTCACTTCCACGTCAATCGGCAACGAGGTAATTGTTCCGCCGCCGGTCACGACGAAGTTCACCGCCGTAATAGCCACGTCAGTCTTGAACTCGCCGGTCAGATCCACGTAGCCACCTGCCGGAGTTGCCGGAATGGCCGCCACGTTCCAGACGTTCGTGCCGTCGGTCACCTGCACTACAAGAGCCACGGTCGCGGTTGAGGTCGCGTTGGTTACGCGCAGATGCCACTTACCTGAAGTAGGCGCCGGGCCACCGGAGAGGTTGAACGGTGTGCCACCGGTGCTCGGTGTAGTCGTTGTGGCGGCAATAACCAGCGTATTAGCGCCGGTGGCCGTGATAGTCTGGGTCGCCGAGCCTTGGAACGAGCCGGAACCGAACCCCGGCATGGCCTGCGAGATCGGATTTGCAAAAGGAAGCGCCATAATAAATCTCCTTGGGGTAGAGGAGGAAGGTTGAATCTGGGCCTAGCCCAGTCTGCCTCCCCCCTCTTGGATCGGTTCTACACGCAGTTTGTGAACGCCACGTTCATCCTGGGCGAAATGCAGCTCAGGTTCCAGGTCAAGTACATGCACGACACCAGAACGCGCTGGTTGCTCGGCTTCAGGAACGGATCCACATTGAAGTAATCCGCCTCGTGGAAGACCGGGAAAACATACTTCGAGTTCAGCAACATGGCCTGGTTCGCGGTCGCGAAATAGTCAGCCACGGTCACGGCGTTGTTGAACAGGAAATGGTTGCGGAAACCGACCTGCAACGCTTCATCGTCCTGCATCCCCTGGCCGTAGCGAATGTTGCCTACGTATGTGCTCTTGAACGCGGCATAGCTGGTCCGGTTCATCACGAACAGGTCCGGCTCATCGTAGCCCCAGGTGACGGACTGGTAGCCCGGCTCGCAAAGAGTCGAGGAAAGCGCAGCCGTGCCACAAGGAATCGCAGTCGCGGGCAGCCACCAGGCATTTGCGGCCGAAGCGCGATTGATCCCGGCGATGGTGTTGGTGGTCGAAACCACCCACGAGTTCAGATCATCCACATCCAGACTGGTGTTCTGCGGCGAGGTATGCCACAGGGCGCGCGAGAGCTTCTGGAGGAACGAGCCGGAAGCGGTCTGGAACTTGGCCTTGATGATGTCAAGGTTGTTCGACCCGCCGCGATTGAGGATGATGTCGGTAATCGGGATCACGACAGGCTGGCGGTAGGGCTTCCATTGCTGGTTCGCCGGCTGCACCGAGTCCACGACTGAAGTGTCAAGGAGCTGGTCGCCATAGTAGGCGCCACCGGGGAGCTCTTCCTGATAGATTTCCGGAAAGATCAGCTCACCTGCGCCAAACCGCTTGCCCTCACGTGTCAGCGCCCAGAAAACTGGGGAAGGCTTGAACACGTTGTCGCCGAGGACAGGGACGATAAATTTCTGGGAAATTGCATTGACGGTGTTCGAGAGCTGTACCGGCGGCGATGCGAGTCCCAGTCCAACCACGCTATTTGCCATGAGAGGTTCTCCTGGTCGGGCAAACGGGGGAGGTCGCCGACGGGGTTAAAGGTTAAGGTCGCGGAAGCGCGGGGATTGGCCACGCTTCCAGAAAAACTTGCGCTACTGCACCATTCCAAAATTCGTCGTGCCCATGGCCGACTTGATTACGTCTTCATCCGACATCGCGGCGGCCATTGCTTCATCAAACGACTTGACAACCTTGACCTTGTTGCCCTTGGCGTCCGTGCGCTCGTTGAACGGATCAAACTCACCGTCTTTGGCCGAAGTCGTATGCAGAGGATTGCGCGACTGAGGAGGCGTAAGCGAGGCCAACTTGCCCTTGTCTTCGATTGCCTTGGTCAGCTTGATGGTTTCCGCCGCCTTCCACTCATCACGCTCAACCTTCTTGCGCGCATCCCAGGTCAACCGATCTACGGCGTCGGCAACTTGAAGGAAGCCGTCCTTGTCCTTGAGCTGATGCTCGGAGGCATACTTGTAGGCCGCCTCGTAATCCACCGTGACGCCCTTGGGAAGATCCTTGGTGGCCGCGGCGAATTGCGACTGATACTGGTCATTCAGGTAACGGCCGACCGAAGTGTTGACGACGCCGGTGACTTTGCTTAGGCCATCAGTGAGGGTGGACTTCAGACCATCAAACTGACCAGGAATTTTAGCCATATCGGCGCGAAGAGCCGCCATTTCCTGATCGCGCTTGGCCAGTTCGGCCTTCATCTGCTTCACGACCGGCCCGAGCAGCGGGTCGTCGTCGGAGAGGCCGTACTCGACTTGGGCGGCTGCGCGGAGTTCAGTGGTGGTTGGAGTCGTCTGCTGGGTCTGCACGGTCGGAGCCACAACTTTGCCATCCTGCGCCAGCCAGCCGGCTTGCACAGCCTGCTGAAACTTGGACGCAAAGGCCAATTCGGCCTGGCCGAGGGTGTTCTGCCGCTGCTCAATCTGCGCGGTCAGAGCTTGACGCTCGGCCACGGGAAGGGCGCGGATTTCGCCGACCTGAACTGTGCTGCCGTCAGGCAGATTCAGAATCATGTCATCGGCATACTTGGCGTTCGAGAGAATGTCTTTGAGGGCCATGGGGGAGGACTCCTTCGGCGGCTACGCGCCTGGTTGTGACCCCATCCCGCCTGACTGGCCAGCGGGGTTAGGGATAGCTGCGTTATTGGCAATGGGTCCGGCGGCGGACGTAGTGGCCGCGGCCTTCTCCGCTTCCTGAATCGAATTGTCGAGATACTTGACGACGTTGGCGAGATTGCGGGATACGCCAGGAATCGTAAAAACGGCCCGTGTGTAGAGGGAAACGACCATAGACTTGATCGAGGTCAAAGACTTGACCATCGCATCGGGATCGGCGCCTTGAAGCTCGGCCAATTGCTGAGAGAGCTGAAGGCCGGCGGGGGTTGTGGGAGGAGCATTGGGACCGGGAGGCGGAGGTCCACCGGGGCCGCCAGCACCAGGGCCACCAGGCACGGGAGGGCCACCCATACCCATCATTCCGGGCGGAGGAGGCATTGGGCCGCCGGGACCGGCAGGAGGGCCACCGGCACCAGGACCACCGGGGCCGCCTGCGCCGCCGGCTAATTTGCCTATCAGTTGCCGGGCCATCATCTGTGCCAAAGCTGGATTTGCGGTTCCCATTGGATTTGAAATCCTCGGTGGATGCTGACTACTTCTTGTCCGACCAGAACGGCTTGTCGCCACCTTCGGGGATCAGGCCAAGCGGATCTTTGATGTTGACGACAGGAGAATTGTTCACGTCGGGGCCGGGCTCGTTGCCAGTTCGCCCAACCGTAAGCGGGGACTTCAAAATCTCGGTGTTGAAATTGACCCCGAAACCTTCCTTGATCTTTGCCATGGTGCTGCTCCTCAATGCTGGGTTCGTAGTACTTGGTTGAACTTCTCGGCAGACCGACTACTTCCGGCCCACAGTGCTCTTACCGACACGCCGGTCAATCTTTTTGGTCATTCTGGCTACCGTATGCCGAGTGCCTACCTTGGCTAGCTTCATGATTGGTCTCCTTGGGAACCAGCAGGGGAAGAGGGTTACCGCCACCTCCCCTGCCGTTTCCTGTCTTGCGCATCGAACGCTTTCGGCGGAGAGGATGGGGTTAGTCCCCCACCAACTCCCACCCGCCGCCGAACGAGAGAACCGGCGAACCAGATCTCTCTACTTGCGAGCGGCGGTGCGCCGACGCCTGGTGGATCGTCTGCCTCCACGAGAAGCCATCCGCGTACCTCCTTCGCTCCGGGTCGCTGGGCTAGGCTGTGCGGGAATTAACCCGAGACAGCCGCCGAGCAGTTAAGAAGACGAGGCGCGAAGGCCAGCGGCACCGTCTCCGGGATGAGTCAGGACCGATGAGCCGAGCGAGATTTCTTCGCACGGTCAGCGATCCGGGCACGCATGTCGCGCAGAAACTTCCGGGGTTGGCCAAAGTCCTTGACGACACGAGAATCAGATTTCGAGGGGGTTCCGGCCATCAGGATGGTCTCCTTTCGGAAGTTGGTGCGCGGCTAGGATGGGGCAAGAGTAAAGCTCGGGAGGACGAATCCCCCCGGACTAACTACTTGCGCTTTGCGGCGGCGCGCCGCTCTTTCTTGGTTTCCTTGCGCTTGTGGGCCATGATGTGTTTCTCCTTTGCACGAGCCAAGCCGAGGCCGAAGCCCAGACGAGAGCAGAGTGCGATTAGGAGAAGGATAGAACGGAAATGAGAGGATGGGAATCCCCTCGCCATAACACCAATGCTGTGCGAGAGCAAAAATTAGTAGATATTGTGTATAAAAACCCGTCCCGAGTGCAAACCGCCATGGCGAAACTGACAAATAGGAATTCCAAATTCAGCAAGAACCCCAGTTCGTATCCACCAGTGAACGGTCTGCGGCCTGCGCCCCATCACTCTGCTGAATTCAGTAACGGTCAGCCATTGCCCCGGCCACGAGCAGGCGGGAACGCCTCGCGCAGAAGAAGCGTGATCCGGGATTGTTGTGGCTGTGACCGCTGTTGCCGTTTTCTCACCCGCCTTTATCATTTGCGGCCACTCTTAACCTTCGCCAGCGCGGCCAACGCCTGCGAGGTCTCCTGTTCCTTGGCAATTCCTTCAGGATCAGGATAGCCCAGCGTCCGAAGCCCGCGTTCTGGCCCGACCACGCCACTCTTCATCAGGTCAGGCGTAATCTTGCGCACAATCGCTTCGGACAGCGGCCGAACGCTTGCGTCGTCCAGCGCAACGTCATAAGTCGAGGGATCGACCATCCCATTCCACGACGCGAGGGTAATCCCCTCGGGACCACGATACGGCAGAGTGGTCTTGGCCTGATATTTGCACATCGTATCGAAGAAGAACTCGCCAGCCATCTGCGCCGTCTCGCTCAGGAACCGGCCGGCAAGCTGAAGCAAACCGGAAGATTGCAGAACAGCCGAATCAAATAGATCAGTCGAAACATTCCCGGCTCCAGGGTCACCCTGGCGCGAAGCGGAGAACCCGAGCACATCGTTTTGAAGGGAGAGAAGTTTCTCGGCGCCCTGGAGCGCGCCGCTGCCAATAGCGTTCGGGGTGATCGGCGTGGGAGGCTTCGACCCAGGCTTGATCGTCACAACCTCGCCCGGCAGCCCGCCAAACCCATCAATATCGATTCCCGTGTTTTCCTCGATCACCCAAAGCGCGTTGTTCATGCGCAAGCCATTCTCGAAGATTTGTGAGTAGAACCGTTGAGCTAAGCGCTGCATGTTCTCGGTCATGCGGGTAACAGGAATGCCCCACGAGCCAAACAGAGGCGGCAAAACGTAATTGGGGAAGATGGGGAATCGGGGCGCGGCGATGTCGCGACGGGGCGGGTATGGGTTGTCGCCGTCTTGCAGAATCACACCTTCACATTCTACGAGCCAACGTCCGTTGGGATATTTCAAACGGACTTCTGGGTCGATCAGCGAAGTCGCTGGAACGTCATCTTTCTCGACAGTTTCGCGAGTGTAGTCACGGCAGAAACAATGCCGAACGAGCACACGCCATTCACTACTCTGGGTGCGCGCATTCTGACCGGGCATACCAGGCATCGAGGACATTGGCCCCTGGGGCTGCGTAATCCCGTAGCCGGAATCTCCGGAGAACGGTTGAAATCCACCGGAGGTATGCCGCGGGGAAATCGCCCGGGAAGTTTCCGGCCACTTCAACCGGACATCTTCAAGATTCATCCACGTGCCCCAGCCCACATAGGCTGGGTTCCAAGTGTAGTCGGCCCCTGGGTCAAAGAAGACGAGGCGCGGGTCGATACTGCGCGCCCACATGCCACCGCGGGCACGAGAGAGATCCGGGTCAAATCCAGCAACGATCCACCCGGCGCCGCAATAGCGCGCGGTGAGCCCCGCCATAAGCAAGTGCAGATTCATCTTCGAGATTTGCCACTGAGCCTGAAGGGAAACTTCGCGGGCAAGGTCACGCGCGGATGAAGATGGAAGCGAAGAGTCAGCCTGCTGAGCCCCGGAGTACGAAGGATCGCCGGCGCCAGCGGAGGGGAAAATGTACATCCGCGGAGAGAGGTTGCTGACCTGGTTCGCTTCCTCCAGCATAATCCGTTGCAACATCGGAATCGAAAGGGAAGGCCTATAGACCGGGCCTGGGGTCATCGCGTCTTGGAGGTTGTAGAGCTTTTCAGCGTTTTCCGCGAATGTCTCGCCAAGGCACTTGTTGCGAAAGGAATCTGAAGCCTCTACCCACTGGGTTACGTGCTTTGACCTTGGATCGATGCTTTCTTGCTTGGCGGACTTTCGCGCGGTGCCCATCAACACAAGGTTGCCCATCTAGTCCTCTTCCTATGCCCGCGAACGAGTACGACGACGGACGCCGCGTTTGGTTTTCTTGCCACCTTCACCGATGGTTAGAAACTTACGATGAACAGCGGCACGGACCTTAGATTCCACCGCTCCGCCCTTGTGCGCCGCGCGGCTCAAGGCTGCTCTGGCGTGAGAAGCATCCTCGATGGGAAAAGACCGATCTGGTCCAGCGAAATCTTTCGCCGGCAACCGATTACGTGTCTTGGAACTGAGCTTGGTCATCAGCTTTCCTTCCAACAGAATAGCACAAAATCACGCCCGTTTTCGATTGCGCTTGGACTGAGATTTCTTCACCACGGAATTGGCCCCCCGGATCGCACGCGAATCTGAACCAGTCCGTTTGAGGATGGAGTTTGCCACATCCCGCCACTGACGTTTCTTCTTGGACGATGTGGCCTTCTTCGTAAAGCGAGCGGATTCATCTGGAGTCCAAGGCATTGGCTTATCTCCGTTTTCCTGCCGGACGTGGCACAGAACGCTTCGGCGTCCGCTTAACCGGCTGCTTAGCCGGCTGCTTAGCCGCAGCCTCTGCCACCGCTTTCGCCTGAAATCCCGCATTCGCCTTCCGTACCATGTCGTCATGCCAAGAAGTATCTGGCCGGCGCTGAGGCGTGGGGATAGAGTTGATCCAACCCCTTACGGTGTCAGAAAGACGCCGCGCACCCTGCGTCAATCCACTCGCATCCTCCTGCGCCATGGCGGTTATCCCCGCTTCCTGGCCGCGCGCTTGCCGGACTTTTTCTCAGCCAGGCGAGTGGCTTTACGTAGGAATGAGACGGGGTGAGAGCGACTTTCCAATTCTGGTGTCTCGTCTTTTTCTGGTGTGCAGCGTTCCTTCTTCATCGACGACCTCCGATTCTGGGACGGCGGCGACGCGCGGATGAGCGCGACGGCCGGCGGCTGATGTGGGCAGCGGGGGAGGAGGCTGAGCCTGACTCCCCCTCGGCGTCTGAAGTTACGCCAGTTTGCCCATCTCGTTTAGAAATGGTCCGTTTCTTGGAAGACTTAGCCGAGCCGCCACCGCCGAGGGCTTCGTCAGCGTGGCCCAGCGCCTCTTCCTTGCTGGAAGCAACGCGAGTAACCGTGCGACCCGACTCACCCTTCTTGCCCGAGCGTTGATGCCAGCGGACGACATGACCGTTGTCAGCCGGGGAGATAGTGACTTCAGGTGGAGTGGAGTCCGAAGGGTCAGAGGGCGAGGCGTAATCATCCACGACGGCGGCTCGCTTTCTTCGTGGTCTTGCGGCGGGTCCGGGTTCCGCCGCGCCGCGAGGAAGAGACACGGTGCGGTGTGGAGACCGGAGGGCCACCGCCGGAGCGGCCCGGCGGGCGCGCATCAGGATCGGTGTAATCTTTCCGTGGATTGACTGGAAGAGAGGAAGAAAACTCAGCCGGAGCGGTGGTCTGGTATTTGGCGCGTGCGGTATTGGACATGGGGCGGGTGCCTCCGAGACGATGCTAGGCAGAAGGATAGCGGAAAAAAGGAGAAAAAGGGGGCTTTCGCCATAACACCAATGCTGAGAAAGAAGATTTTGGTTGACATTGGTGTTAGTTTGCAATAAACTCGGAGCATCAAGTAACCGAATGAATACCTACCCAAAATCCGACCTCTCTCTGTATTCTATCGGCCCCGCAAATCGAAAAGAAGCAGACCCCCTAGTCCGTACACACTACCTGCATCGTTGGCCGGGGGTTGTCGTTTCTACTATCGGAATGTGGCGCGGCCCGCTTCTGGTAGGCGTCATCGTTTTTGCTCTGCCCCCGCGAGAGACTATGAAGAGATACAACGTCCCATTAGCTTGGGAATTGGCTCGTCTATTCATTTTTGATTCAGAACCCTTCAATTCGGAGACTTGGTTCATGGCTAAAGCTATAAGATGGGTCCGTAAAGAGCACCCCGAAGTGAAACTCCTTGTAAGCTATGCCGACCCTTCACATGGCCACCAGGGCGTAATCTACAAAGCCGCAAATTGGAAACAGGACGGCAGAACGGACCAAGAGCGCAAGACCCCGCGATTTGACTACAGCGTTGCTGGAAAAATCTATTCCCGCCGCTCACATGTTCCCGAAGGCGCAATTATTGTGCGAGTTCCCCGCGTGTCCAAATTCAGGTTCGTATACTATCTCCACAAAGAAATGACCAAAGAACTAATCCACCTTGACCCCCATCACCTACAACTCGTTGACATCTTCTCCTGATCCGGCCTCCGCTAATTCGTCATTTAGCACCCCGGACAACTCAAATTCCTCTTTCTCAACCAACTCCCCCACAGCTTCTTCCACAACTCCCACCTCCAACCCTGCAATCTCAGAAGCATCCATCCGCAGCCACCGGCCCAGGATGGTCGCCGGCGTCTCCGTGCTCTCCGCCTCGGTCTCCTTGGTGTACTGCTCCAGGTTGGTGATGATCGTGGTCGCATCCTTCAGGTCGAGCGCGCCGCCCATGACCAGCGTGTCGAGGTTCGCCATCAGGTCATGGCGGTAGCCGGAATAGGCAGCCGTCTTGGACTTCTTCCTGTTGTCGTTGAACCGCTCGCCGATCTCGCGGAACAGGCGCCGGGCATCGGCGCGCTCAGTCTCGGTGGGAACGAGGACGCGGGGAGGAGTGGGGCCGCCAGCATCCTTGGGAATCAGTTTGGCTATGGCTTTGGGGAGAGGAAGACTGGCCTCAATCTGCTTCTTCTTCTTCCCTCCTCCGGTTTTACTCCCGGCTGGCCGTCCGCGAAGCCGCCTTCCAGCGCCGCCTTCTGCCGCGGGCTTGGCTGACCTGTCGGAGGAGGCGCTTGGCCCGGCCGCGAGAACGGCAGCACCCCGTCGCGCAAAGTCGTCTGAGCTCGGAGCAACCTCTGATGCGTGGTCAAGCCGTTCGCGCGCTGATTCGCGATTGCGTCCTGCCTCTCCGGAGTCAAAACGGTATGGGGCAGGCGCTGAGGCTGATCGGGAAGGAGCGAAGGTTCTGGTTCCGGGGAACCCTGGGTCGGGGGCTGGTCCAGCGCTGACTTGATCTCCGGGGACGACTCGAAAGGTAGGGAGGAGCTTGCGGCTCCGGGTTGGCTTATCTGAAACAGGCTTTGCAAGAAAGTCGCGAAGGTCGTCGCCGAGTCCGGCGTCGGGAATGTTAGGGTTATTCTGTTGGCTTGTTGCTCGATCATCTTGGTTCATCTCGCTCTCCTACCACCATTCAGGCTCTAACGCAAAATCAATGCAAGGTAAGCACATATAACACGTGCCAAATTTTCCTTCACACTTCCCATCTTCCTTGAAGACTCCCGTACCAACAGGAATCATGTGTTGGGTATCTTGCCGCCAGCCAGCACAAGTATGCTCTTTTCGAGTGACGACCAGCGCAGTCTTCCGGCATTCCACCCCAACAGGAAAATCGTCTCCCGCGCCAGGGTCAAAAGATAAATACTGCGCATCGGTATGCGCCGGTGGGAGCCCTTTACGATGCGCCAAACCTACGCTTTTACTTTTTGCCATCCTCGTCTCCTATAGCCACTCAAGCCTATTTCGCATCTGCTTCTTCTTGGAATAAATTTCCAGTTTCTTCAAATGATCGTTCCCACTCGTAATCAGCATCCCGGCGCCCGTGACCGTCGGATCCTTCATCCACTCTGGCATCTGGCCACGGGCGGGAGAGAAGCCGGCCTGTTCGATCTCTTCTTTGGTCAGCATGATGTTGCGAGGCGTGATAGGGCGGCAAGCGGTAGGATGGTTCTGCTCCAACGCAATCCAGCCAAGGAAGCCGGCCATCAAAATATCATCGTGGCCAACTGCTACAGTCCAACGCCAGTTCATCTCCAGCTTGGCTTTTTTCATTTGTTCGACGAATATCTTATCCTTCGGTACGACTCTCTTCTCGTGCAGCGCAGTGCGGAACAACGAAAACATCATCTTGCGATAACGGTCAGAAGTCTCAAATCCGTAAGCCGAGCCATGCTTCGACCTATCGGCCCGATCATCTCGACCTTTCCAGAGATACTGGTTGGGGTAATAGTAAGTGTCTCTGAGAGCCTTCATGGTCACATAGCCGATGTTGTTCAGCTCGACATTCAACATTGCGCTATTGAAATAGTATCCCAACGCCGCGGCAACAGGAGCAAGTTCTTCAGGGGATACCCTGGACATATACCGCGCAGCAAGATCACCGGTCTCGGCATTCCAGACTACAATACCTGCATAGTCACCGGGGGCCATCGTAGACTCTTCACCGCGGGCCGAGTCCACACCCGCGAAGTAATGGTGACCTTTTTGCGGGGTCTCGTAAACGACGAGCGGACCATCAGTTCCCTTCTGAAGCTGGCCGTGCTTCTGATCGGTGGTAAGAACACACCGGCCCTGCCATGGTATTTTTACAATGGCGTTGTTGGCAAATTGCATCTCCTCGATGGTGAAAGCGGGGTTGCCAGTCGCGACGAAGGCTTCCTCGGGAGTAGATGGGTACTCCTGGCGCCATTTCTCGATGATTCCTTCACACTTCGTAGAGAGAGTTTCGCGAAACCACGCGATCTGCGATTTGGTGATCTCAACTTTCTTCCCGTTCTTCCAGTGTTTCACGTCGTTCATCAAGAATTTTTCATACTCATCGCGTGGCGCATCAAGCGCAAATTCCTCCGGCATTTGGTAAGCGGGATCGTCCCACCAAGGGAGAAATATCCCAAGGAACTCATTGTCACCGGCAATTGCCGCCTCCCACGCCTGATAGTATGCCTCGCCGGGACCTTCAAGACCGTTGGCTGTCGTCTCCACTATTACTATGTTGTTTCTGTCCTTGCTCACTGTATTCATCAGGCTCGTGAAAGCCCCGGAGTAGGGATAAAAAGCCGCTTCCGTGAGATGGAGGAATGAAGACGTTAGCCCCCGCTGACCGTGAACCGTTGCAGCGGTGTGGTGAGTAAATTGAGAATCTGGACCATCAGAGTGCGGCCAGATAAGAGTCTTCTTAGTCGGCTTTGGAGCGCCAGGATACAAGTCCCGACAATCCTCACGAAAGCTACAAGCCATAGCGAAGTTAGCAGCCGCAACTTCGGCATTCTGCGCAATGCAGCGTGCAAGAGCACCGGGATGAGCTATGCAGTGAGCTTGTCCAAGCCCTGTAGCGAGAGTTGAAAGGCCCACGCGCCTTGCCTTCAAAAATATCATGAACAATCGGCGACGCCGAGCAAGATGCTCTTCAGCTAATTGAAAAACTTCCTTTTGCTGTTGCCTAAGTGTGAACGGCGCAAAAGTTCCCTCATCCCTATCCCTAATGTGGAGCCGGGTAAAAAACTTTTCGACATGGGCCAACTGTAATGGAATGCGGAACCTCCTACCTAATCGCTTCTTGCAAATTCACCATGCAACTCGCGCGCCGCGTCCGCATACAACCTCCGCGCGACTTCCGCAGAACCTGTTGTTCCTAAGTAAGTCACCACCCCTTTACACCGGATCGACACCCTATACTTTCCGGTTCTTGCATCCAAATGCGCGCCTTTAATACCCGACTTGCTGTCTTTCCGAACGCGCTTGTTGCACAGATTTTCTGTCTGGGTAGCGATACGCAAATTGGCGATTCGGTTATCCAGAGTATCCAAATTGATGTGGTCTATTTGCCTGGGATCACCTCGCGCCAAACCTAGAACCTGTCTAGCCATAGCTTGAGTGTAGTACTTAGAGTAAGGCAAAGTTGGGTCTATTCTCACATCCCTAAACACGTAAAACTTACCCTTCATCTTTCTTACAAACCAGCTCCACGCACTAAACTCGTCCACCTTTTGTGGATCGACCTTGGTAATTTGCCCCATCGTCAACGGAATATGTCCGACTCTGTCTTCAATCCACCCTTTACGAAGTCCTAGACATCCGCACGACATGTTTCGGTGTCCGTGAAGCAAATGAAATCGCCTGATAAGACGCGGCGTACCACATACGCACTTGCAGAACCACAAAGCGTTTCTTCCCGAATACCCGTGGAAATTCAGCACCTTCCAACTGCCGAACGTCCTGCCAGACAAATCTTCGCGGTATACTTTGTTTGGGGTCATGATCGTTCCTCCTGAACGATTAGGCTTGCCGGGTGCTCAAACACCCTGACCCCATAAGTATACTTCATTTCTCCTCCACCGGATACTCTCCCGGCATTGCCAACTGCAACGATACCGGCATCATCGGCCCATGATGAGGCTGGCCAAGGACCAGATCCGCGCCGGCGGCGATCAATGCGCGCTCGTCGGCAGTCAAGCGATACCGAGTCAAAGAACAAGGAACGCCAGCGTTATTCTCGCCACCTGCGAACCATATCCGCGCCACGATGATCGGCAGATATTCAGGCTGGTCGAGAGCGACTACTTGTTCGGCGGGGATTTCGGCGGCGGTAAGGACGGGGGATACGGAATCCATCAGCGTGCCTTCTTCTTCGCAGCCGGCTCTCCATTCACCGTGTTGTGTTCTCCCGAGTGCCCGCGCTCACGCATACAGTAAGTGCTGGCCTTATGCTTGCTGTCGAGAAAAATCAGCGCGGAACAAGGAACAAACGGATGAAGGACAGAGTACTCAGTTTTCACTGGACTTTCCTCAAAACTGGTGCGCGCAAATCAGTGATGACCCGCGAGACCTGATCGGTCTGCTCGCCGCGCGCCGCGATATGCTGGTCCACCACGGACAGCGCTTCAAGCAGATCTTGCCGTGAGGCTTTCTCCAGGCCGCCGGGGACAAGCAGAATTGGGTTGGAATACTTCGAGAAGCCAATGCCACTCTGCGTCATTTCCAAAAACGTTGACATGGCCTCGGGGGATTTGACAATGATAATGTCGTCCGGGCCGAGCTGGATCTTCTCAACTGACTCACGAAGGATTTGTTCGTATTTTTGGCTCACAGAATATCCCCTTGTTCGCGCCCGTCGAACCGCAGCTTGTTGCGTTCCTCTTTGGGCAGCATCTTCTCACGATTGCGCTCACGAATACACTGTGGGCCGCAGTAGCGATACGGCATCGGCACGCCTGTTTCGGGATCGACCTCACTCCCAACCATGATCCACTGGCTCTTCCGAGTTTCCTCAAGCGTCTTCCCGCAGCCGGTGCAACGCTCCGTGTTCTGCTCATCCATGCGACCCTGCAACGTCTCAGCGGCGAGATTACACTGACGCCTCATCTTCGCCAGCATTTCTAGGCCAGAGGCAACAGGCAACTTGCGGAAGTAGTTCCTGACTTCCAGCTCAGTCGCGGAAAGCGCAAGTTGAGCGGCGACGTTGGCGGCAGCCAAGGTGGAATAGGGATTGCGAGGGTTAATGGGCGCGGCAAGCGGGACAGCTAAGTCCGCTGCCAAGTCCGCTGCCAGGTCCGCTGCTAGTTCCGCCGCCTCAGCCTCGGCGCGCTGTGCCTGAAGCGGAGAAGCATGTTGGTGTGTGGGAGCCGGCTTGACTGTGGGCACGGCGCCTAATCCTTGTGTGGGCTGCCCGGTGCGAACTGCTGCGAGACGAGACATGTGGATTCCTTTCAGTGTTGAAAATTCGCTAGTACATCTGAGATTCACGTTGTGAGGATTCTTCCGGCGACAGCGGCGCGCGCGGGTCGCCATACAAGTGCAGCATGAGCTCCGAAGCTCGCGCCACCCTGGTCCAGTAAGCCTCTTCAGTCTTGAACTCTTCCCTGCTGGCCACATGATCGTCCATCTGGGGGCAGAGCTTTCCACCGACCGCCATCTGGATATGAAGGTTGCCGCCGGCGAGGCGCTCGTAGCGCACAAGCTCATATTTCCCATCATTGCTCCGCCGCGCTACCGAGTCCCAACCGATTGTTGTCGGTTGTTGGCGATACATCTGAGGCTGGCAAGTCACAGGAGGAGCGGCCATCAACTGACCCTGCTCAGCCAGCGAACTCCTGACCTCACGCCGGTAGAACTCGTCGGTCATCACGCGCACGGAGAGCTTATGGTTCACATCACGACACGCTTGGCAACCAAAGACGTGCGCGTGGTCCTTCGTCTGAAGGAAGACCATCTGACGCGGAAGGCTGGCTGGGTGCTGCGGATTCGTGCAAAAGGGAAGATTCATACGATTATCCTACCTGATTTTCAAACTGCGGTCCCACGTCTTGACCTGGCCCTCACCGTGACAGACCGGGCACACACCTTGGAACCCCGCCTCGCCGACAATCTGGCCTGCGCCAGCACAGCGGCCGCAAGGGCGGCCAGTGGTGGCAAGGTTGCGCGGTTCACGTTTGCGAGGAGCGGCTTTGACCTCAGTAGGTTCTGTCGGCACGGCTGGCTCCTGGCCTGCTTGTACCGCTTGCTGAGCCTGGAACCGGCGGTCTTCGGCAATCTTAGCCTGGTCGCGCTCAGCCTGTTCCGCTTCGGCAATAAGCCGATCCATCTCCGCCAAGGCCAACTCCGGAGCGGGGGGCGCCGCGGCATCCTGGAAGATTTGCGGTTTGCGCCGCTGGGCTGGAATAATAACAGGATCGCTCGGGCCTGGGGTAGGAGTGGGAATCTCACCTGTGGCCTGCTCACCGGTTGCGCCGGATTCGAGGTCCGCGGCAAATTGGTCCTGGATGTCAGGATCTTCATTAAAAGCAAGAGCCTTGCGCGCGCGCTCAGCAGAGGCCGCACCCTTCGCCATCAAATCTGATTCCGCCCCAGGCCCGTTCCGCTTCATCACCCGCATTTCTCCATCAGAAATTACGGTCACGCGCTTGGCTGCGGCGGCGAGGGGGAGAATGGCCTGGGCCATCGCCTTGCCAATCGCGCCGGTGGAATTGATGATGAAATCTCCGTCGTCGAGGACGACAGAGAGAGCGGGCTTAACTGATTCAATTTCTTGGGTCATCTCCAACTCCGTTCCACTGCTTTTGCCATATCCGCACATGCCTCACCAAACTCCGCGCCGGTCATCTCGACCAACCGTTTCCTCGGCCTGCGCCGCTCAGGGACTTGAAGATCGCGCTCCTCCCAACTGATCGCGCCACCACCGTCGGACTGTTCATGTTCGTTGAACGTCATCGCGGTCCTCGTTTCAGATATTCCTGCAACCTCTGATCCACTTCCTCGTCACCCACGCCATCCAGCACGAGGTCCGGAGCCTGCTCGCCTTCGGCGCCATGGCTGACACGTTCGGCCCGCTCATACGTTGCGGCGTCCCGATGCAAGTCAACCAACTCGTCAGTCAACTTCCGGCCATCCTCGGCTACATCCAGAATCTCGAACACGGAGCGGCCCGACACCCAGTTCTGTGCAGCATCATCCAACGGCGCGCCCTTGCGCGTCCCGACCCCGGCAAACATCACCCTGCTGACCTTCTCCCCGGCTGAGTTGTAATAGGCCGCGTTGCCGGAGTCGTCGAGCCGGGTTTCAAGAGGACTGCCGTCCTGGTCAACCGGCCCTGGTAGCCCCTCACGCTTGCGGAGGGAGAGAAGGTTGGCCAACCTGTACGCTTTGCGCATTTCAAACCAATCTCCGACCCTCTGCACGGCCCGGGCGGGATTGAAAATAGAATCCTCAAACATTGGCATTGGGGGCCTCCTGTGGCGGCTCATCCGCAGGCGCCAACCGCACGCCGTCCAGCGACTTCAACCAAGCCAGCAACTGCTCGCGAAACCACTCTACGGTATCGACATCTTTGCAAAGAACTGTTGCGCTCTCTCCAAGGAGCCATCGGTACGCGGGCTTGGGCTTTGTCATAGTCCCCGGCCCGTAGCACCCGACCATAACTCTCAGTCTCGCGGCGCCCATCTCGCCAAGGCAAGCCTCGAACACCTCGACGTTGGCGGGTTCGTCAGCCAGGCTGGCAGCCTTCACTTCAACACGGATGCTGTCTTCATTCCACTGAGTTTTGGGGAGACGGGGCCGGGGGCTCATTGCCGCACCTTGGCTTCCTTGATCCGATACGTTGCGTCCGGAAATCGCCGCTGCGCCCTGGCCAGCGCCACCTTCGCCCCGCGCGCTGAGACTGGCCGGCCACGGAGAGTCCAAGACGACGGGTACCACCGGCCAGAGATTTTGATCTGGATTACGAATTTCTTGGGCTTCTCAGCCATTATGCGACCTGCTTCCTTCGCGCCAAGGCTTCTCGGCGCAATTTGTTTGCGTAATTGACCAACTCCGCTCTCGGCACTGCCGGCCCGTACTTTAGGCGGCGGAGGATGACCTGACGCTCGGCGGGAGTGAGGATGCTAGTCACTTGGATACTTTCCCAACCTTCCGCCCCAGAGACCGAACTTCCTTGCGCAACTGCTCGATCTGAGACTTCAACGCTAACTCGGATTCCTCACGCGCCGCATTACAAGTCCGGCAAGGATTTATACCCTCAACCAGGCACCCCGCCGGCACCCGCGCGTACCAACGACGCGGCTCCTTACTCACTATGTCGTAACTGCCATCCGGCAACGTCTCAACAGTCGTTGCATTGTTGTACTGCACCGAGAACCCTGAAGGAAACCTGACCGTGATCATGTCAAACTCCTGTACTTTGGAACTTTTGACCCCTTCGCCAAAAACATCCTGCGCTCCCACTCTTCCATCACACTGATAGGCCATGGAAAGCGGCCGTGCCGAGCTACAGGAAGTTTTTGGAATTGTTCTTGTGTGGGCACAGGCGCATTCTCTGCGATCCAGAGAAGAATAGCTTCGGCTATTTTCACTGTAAGGAATACCCCCGGCTCGATTTTCTCATGTCGTCTGTACGCTGTTTGCGCCGCTTCCAGCAATCCCTCTGGTATGTCAAACACCACTTTGTTCATGCCAACCACCTTCTTCCCACGCGCTGCTCAACCTCCGCGCGTTGCTTTTTGGTTTCCTGCCGCTCGCCCGACTTGACTGTGCGCTTTGATTTGTGAGGCATGACAATTTGCGACCACGCGCGGCCAATCGAGTAGTCGAACTCGGCGCCGGGTTGAAAAATACGACGCGCCTCTTCTTCGCTCACAGGCCAGGCTTCCATCTCCATGCCTGTCGTTCTGTACCGCGCGTGGAGAGTCGGGCCGGCGGGACGGAGAGTGCGGCCGCTGGCTTCGTCGAGGAGGGCTGGAGCATCGGCCTGCCAATCAAGCCAGGAGAAAACGCTGGATGGGGCAGGGTCGAGACGGAGATGCGCGGGGGAAGCCGCCGCGGGACCGGATCCCGCGGCTGCAGCGTTGGTGGGGGAGGGAGAATCCATCACGAAAAAAAGCATAGCACAGCAAGGGTAGGTTTGCAATAAATTATTTTCTGTTCTCACCAACACATCACCTGAAAAATCCACAACGGCTCACCACTCCTGCGTCATGCAGCACCATCGCTTTCGGACCCTCTTTCACTATCGCAGTTACCGAACTACGAAACGCATCGTAATACCACGGCAAGCCTTCTGGGATCCAACTGATGAAAGACACCTGCGCTAGACCCTCATAGAGAATATGCTTACCGATCTTTCGGGTCATATATACCGTTCCATCACCCCGCTTAAAGTAGCTCTCACGGACTTCAACCATGCCGTCATCTCTCATTCTGTGCCTCCCGCCGCCTGCGCAACCCGGCTCACTGCCATCTGGCCAACACCGACCAGCCCCCCAATAACCGCTTGGCTCAGTCCGCGCCCATCATCCGGGTCAACCCAGACGAGCCAATCAATAATTTGGGCCTTCTGCGCCGCCGTGATTCTCGGCCCTCGGGGCACGGCCAGCCCCGCGACCATCCGACATCTCCAGCAGCTGCAGCCGAGTTGGACGACCTCCCCATCCACCCCTATCTTCTCCCTTGCCCGCTCCCAAGTCCCATGCAACGGCTTGACAGCCTTGGCACGGAACCCCAAGGCCGCGGCGGCCGACAGGCTGAACCCAAGTTCTTTGGCCACCGCGGAAGCCGACTCGCCCGCGGCGACCCTGGCGCGCAATTCAATCAGGCACGCCTCGGCCTTGGCGCGCTCCGGCGCCGAGCGTGGACCCGGCAGGCAGCAGGAGGGCCTGTGAAGCCTTCCAGCCATCCAGCCAACCTTCTGCCGGCTGACCCCAAGAGAGTCAGCAACCCGGCGCAGGGTCACGTGGGGGTGCTCAAGAAGGTAGTGACGCAAGTGGGCGCGAAACTCGGGAGGGGAAAGAGTCAGACGCGCGGGCTCAAGGTCAGCAAGGTGGAAGATGGGGGAGGGCGTGGGGGAATGAGAGGATGTGGGGCTGTTCATGATAACCTCCGCACCGGCACGCCATACTTCCAGCTCAGACTCTCCGAATCATCTCCCAGCAGCCAAAGCTCCTTGGGATAAGCGAACTCAGACCTGAACCCGTTCTCACACTCAACAACCCGACCCCATATCTCAACCTGGCCAATTACATCCACTTCCATGGCATAATTGCTCAACGCCGCCGTCAGCAACTCCCTTGTCTTGAACGACCAAAATCCGCACAAGCAGCTCTTGGACGGGGCCGGATGCGCCTCCTGTTTACAGCACGCCCTCGCCGCTCGGCGCGGCTCCCATGTGAACTCAGTTCCCAGCGCGCCCAGCAGCCCATTCTCAAATGACCACCCCCGCCAAGCGGTGATTGTTTGCGTAAAATCAGGAGAAACAGCCGGGGCGGGAGGAACAGGATTGGCAAGCTGAGCAGCCGGAACATTTGCCAACTTTCCCAAGTTCTCCTTGAGCTCGTCATAAGGAGTTTTGATCGGGACAGGCGGAGGGCCATACTCGTTGACCGTGCCCATGCCTAAGCCTGCGCCCGCGTAACAGAAATTCGCGAAGGCAGACTTGGAAATCCCAACGTGGGTCGGAAACGACGCTCGGGAGTAAGATTGCATCACCGATGTAAATGCAAAGAGACTGTCTCTCTTTACCCATAGCGGAAATCCAAGCGCCCCCACATTCTCGTAACCCAGTTGCCTGTAAATGTCATACTCGTCCATCTTCTCATCGAGGGCAGAGCGCGGCCTTTCAAGAAAGACGCTCGGGAGATGAGTCTCGACACGAAGCGCATCCAGGAACGCTTCGAGTTTCTTTTTATCAAACATGCGCGGGCTCCTGTTCTGGCTGACGCATAGGCCCACGCTCCGGTCGCGGCTCCTCACGCTCCGGTCGCGGCTCCTCACGCAACGGCTCCGGCAGTTCAAGGGGTTCGACGATAATCTCACGTTGGGGCTGACCGATGTCCATGGAAATTCCTCCAATTAACTTACTTGAAGGAATCTTACCACGGCTATATTATATTGTCAATATGTTATTCGAGCTGTGAAGACCCCGGTCCCTGAGATAGGGGACCGGGAGGAGGGCTTCAGGTTGGGCTAACTCTTTCCATCCAACCGTGCCAGATCAGTATGAACCACGCAAATCCTGGCATTGGCCGCGTTACAAGCGGCTTGTGAAAAACGCAAGGCGTCTTCGGATTTTTCCGACTTTGCCGCCTTTTCAATCAGAAGTTCTACTTCACTTTGCTTGTTCTCATTCTTCATTGGGTTTTATCTCCAAATTCAAGTGAGGCCCACAACAAAAAGGCTGGCCAGCGATGTGAGCGTTACCGCTAGCCTGCGTCGCCGACTTAGACCGGCGTGGTGAACTGCACGGCCGCGCTCTGAGACAACTGGCTGGGCGGAGGCGGGGTCGTGCCATTGGTCTGAATAGTGAACGCCTGGGTCCAGATTGAGACGGCGCCGTCATTATCAGTCGCGGTAAAACTCACCGCGCCCGAGATCGGACTGGCGCTCGCTGCCACGCCGGTCACCAGAGCAGTCACGCCGTCCGGATTGATGGCCACGGTCGCGCTAGGGTCAGAGAAGGCATAGCTGGCGGCCGAGTACGTCGCGCCGGACGGAGTTACACCGTCGGCGAGATAGGTCAAGGGCGAGGCCGTCGAGGTCTGCCCAACATTGAGAACGAGGATATTGTCTGCCATGGTGGATTCTCCTGTTACTGAGGTGGACTGAACCGAACCGCGCTGGAGCGGCTCAGGGTTGTGGGTGCGGGGGAAGGCTGAGATTCCAAATCATGCCGAATCTCTCGAAGCTCGCGCAGGATCAGGTGCAGGGTCTCACGGTCGGAAGTCATGTCCTGGTCAAGCCGGCGAATCGTGCGCTCGACAGTTTTTGCCGTGGTGTCAAGCAATTCCAGTAGGTACCGTTCGTGTTCATGCCGAGCTGGATCGATGGCCATGGTGAGGAGCCTCCAGCGAGCATAGTAGCACAGGCCTCAAGCCGAGAATGGCTAAAATTGACC
>Ga0224554_1000967_pt1 | contig 20394 bp, 16 predicted proteins | sample 714S22024metaG_FD_180666 | JGI IMG/M metagenome (GOLD analysis project Ga0224554, IMG submission 180666) | Peat soil microbial communities from Stordalen Mire, Sweden - 717 S2 20-24 | ecosystem: Environmental > Terrestrial > Soil > Wetlands > Peat | place: Sweden: Norrbotten County, Stordalen...
CTCTTGCGACCATGCTTCTCAAAACTCGCCTGCGATGCCAGTGTCTGCTGAAAACGCGCCATTCGCTTCATACTTATAGTTTATTCAAATATCACGCCGGTCGCAGACTTGTGCAGAGGTTCCCTAATGCGCACTGAAAGACTCTCTTCACCGTAAATCTCCATCCCGGTTGCAGATCCGGCCGAGGCCGCGTCTGCCATTTGTTCCGTTCCAAATTGCCGAAGGCCGGCTAGATCCTAGCGCACCTCCGGATGTTCGTCTCATTGAAGGGTTGATACGTGAATGTAGTGAAAGTCTGCTGTGTATCCAGCCGTATTGCCTGCATAGAGGCAGATATCGGCTGCGTTACCCAGCGAATGAATCCACGTGCCGCTCTTAGACCAGGTAACCCCACCGTCGTTGCTGCTGTAGGCGGTGTAATGCTCCTCGCCGTTCACATTTCTTTTGACGAGGCGCATCGTGACGGTCGCGACGGTGCTGAGCGCCGGCGGGCCCTGGTTGGTGGCGCCGAAGGTGGGATAGCCCGCGACCGCGGCCGTCTGCACCTTGATGAATTCCACCTGGCGGGCATCGTTGTTGTTATACAGATCCACACGGATGAAGTTGTTGGGGTCCGGGGTAGTCCCGGTAACGGGCACAATCAGCACCCCTGCCGAGGGATAGTTGGAACCATCGCCTGTTACTGGGATGTTGAGATCAACCTCTGTCTCGATTATGTAGTCGCCGAGGGGCGCGCTCTCCGCCAGGAGCGGAACATTGGGCATATTTCCGACCGTGTCGTATCCGACCGATTGCACCTGATACGCGCTCCCGGTGAGGGTGTAGTTCGGCGTCGAATTCAAGAACGACCACTGAGAACCGAGGGTCGCTTCAGCGAAATCATCCGATAGGCCCTTAACAAGAGTGCGAGGAGCGTCCTGGGTTGCAAGCACCGTGGTGTAACTGTTGGTTGCCTTCGGTTGGGCGGCGGGAAGCGGTTGCGGAGCATCGACGTCGGAAGGTCCGAAACCGTCGCGGACGACTGGCCAGCCGTTCACCCAGTCGAGGGCGTCAATGAAGGCTGGCCGCGCCGTATAGGAAGTGGATCCCGTGTAAAACGGAGAGGAAAGCAGGATGCCGTGATACAGCATGTAGTCCTGCCCGGCTTCGTCGGTGAAGATCACATTCCCGCCAGGGCCGACGACGTTATTGCCGTTCATCCCGATGACAGGCGTTCCACCGGGATTGGATGCCGCCATATCAATTCCCTGTGCGTCGAGATATGGACCCAGGGGTGTTGTTGCGCGGCCGACAAAGACAGAGTAGCCGCTTAACGGTCCGTTGCAGCAGTTGGCGGACGAGGCAAACAGGTAGTAATAGCCGCCATGGTACCACCAGTTGCCGCCTTCGTACCGGGAGTCGGCGGCCACGTGCACCTCGCTCGTCGGGTCCGAGGTAAGGCCGTCGGCCGAGAGCGTGCGCACCCACAGTCCGCCGTTAAAGCTGCCATACAGAATGTATCTCTGGCCGGATGTGTCCTGGATTTCATCCGGATCGATGGTGGATCGATATCCCGTGCAGCAGGTGGTGGGGGCCAGTTCGGGTGCAATCACAGCAGTTCCACTGTCCACAAACGGACCGGCCGGAGTGGAACCGATCCCAACGCCGATGGCATTGGCGCCGCCCGCCAGGGTTGTGGCCGGCGCCGCGTAGTAAAGAAGATATTGGCCGCCGATGTACTTGATGGCAGGCGCCCAGGGAGTGTCGGCGCTGATATTGCCCCAGGAGGGAAGAGCGCTGAGGCCATTGCCGACATAGGAGTAGTTGACCAGATCGGAAGACTTGAAGACGTTGAGTAAATGCGCACTCGGATCGCCGGGATAGAGCGCATCGCTGGTGCAATAGAGATACCACGTATTCACGCCGTTTACCTGATCCTTGTAGCTGGCCGGGTCGGCGCAGCTGACCGCCTTGACGGTGCTGTTTACGTTGAGCGTGAGCGGATTGGTGTATGTGGAGGCGGCCGATACGTTGATGCTCACGCTGACGGCAGAGGCGGTCGAAACGCCGTAGGTTGCATCGCCGCTATAAGAGGCCGTAATGGAGTCGGCGCTCACGGGAAGCTTTGTCGAGGTGAAATTCGCTACGCCGGTTGAATCCACCCACGCTGTGCCCAGCGTGGTCGCGCTATTGACAAAGGTGACCGTGCCGGTTGGCACAGCGGAACCTGAGCCAGACACGGCGGCTACGGTGGCAACGAGTTCAACCGGCAAGCCCTGCGTGGCGGTGGGCGCGGATGCTGTAAGGGCCAGGGTGCTCTGCTGCGTTGGCACAGTCACGGTGAGCGTTTTCGCGCTGGACGTGGACGCCGAATAGGATGTGTTTCCGCCGTAGGCGGCGGTCAGGCTATGGGCGCCGGCAGCCAGAGCCGTGCTTGACCATGCGGCCTGCCCGGAGCTGTTCAGCGCAGTGGTAGCCATGCTGGCGGCGCCATCGTAGAAGGTCACCGATCCCGTGGTTACGGTAACGCCTCCGCCCGATGTAGCCACGGTAGCGGTCAAGGTAACGGAAGCTCCGACGTTGACCGAGGAACTGGACAAGCCCAGAGAGGCCGTCGTCGCCGTGAGCATGGGCACCTGAGTGGAGGAGCCTCCACCTCCGCAACCCAGAATCGAACCCGCAACTGCCAACTGAATTGCGTTTGAGACAAATGAAAGATGACCGCGCATGAAGATCTCCTGCTATTCGAATGATGTCTTGAGTCGCATGTTCCTCCTCCAGCAGATGTAATGGTCCTTTCTTCGGTATTCGGGCGCTCATTTTGCGCATCGGTCCCTGGATCGGAAATCAGCCTTGCCCTCGTGCCGGACCGAGACGGGCGCATGAATACCACGCTTCCTCGGATTACCGCCTTTCGCTCGTCCCAATTCGGCTGCGTGCACGTTAGTGCGATACTGCAATCTTGAAATAGCAGTCAAGACTTTCGTTTTTGTCGTGGAAGACACATTGCCGGCGCCATTCACGACACGCGACACCGACGCCGTCGAAACCTCTGCCAGTCTTGCAACGTCCTTTATCGTGCATGACCCGACGCTCATTCGAGCAGGCGCGTCCACCATCATCTCGTCGTGACTCGAAGGGAGGGGGTCCATTTGCCGATCTCTTTGTCGATCATCGCTCGAAGACATCCGGTTTTCACTCCTCACTCCTGGAATTCGACCAAGCTGGCTCCCTTTGCGGTCACCCGACAGTGTTAACAGGCTCTAGTTCTTGCCGTTGGATTCTGTAACAGGTACATTTGCCGACCCGAATCCCGTTGTTATTGCCGACTGTATCGCCGGGTTCAGCTTAGAATTCAGCGCCTTCAGGCGCGTGTACTCATGGATAGCCCGATTCGACTCCTCGATCCTTCCAAGTTTCCGGTAGACGCGGGAAAGTTCATACTCGATGCGTGGCGCCAGGTCCGCTTCAGGATGCATGGCTCGCGCCTTTTCCAGGGCGACGACGGCCTCGGCCGGTTTGCCGGTATCGAATTCACCCAGGCCCAGATAGAAGTACGTTGCGGGCACGTTTGCGTAGTTCGCAACGACTTTGCGCAGCAGCTCAAGACCTTCGTTCGCCTGGTTGGTCTCTATATCGATTTTGGCAAGGTTGTACATGGCGATCGGGTTGTTGGGACTCAACTCCAATTCCTTGCTATATGCCTGCTGAGCAAGATCGAGAGCGCTCGATTTGCGATATTCGTTCCCCAATTCCTCATAAAGGTCGGAGTTGTTGGGCACAATTCTGATAGCTTCGAGAAACTCGGCAATGGCTTCCTTGTGCTGGTTCTGCTGGGAGTACATCTGGCCTTGAACCTTGTGCACGTGCCATGAGTTCGGATCGATGGTCGCCATACGCGCATAACTGGCGAAGGCCACATCACTGTGCGCCTTGCCGCGGTACTCCAAAATGTTCAGGTCGTCGGGCGCAAGTGCGGCGGCCCGGTCGAGCGGCTCGGTGGCCATCTCCGGGTGCCCGGCCTGAAGCTCGACCACGCCCAGCCACATCTGCGCCTGGGCATTCTCCGGATTCAGTTCGATCTCGCGGCGAAACGCGGCTGTGGCTTCATCCACGCGATGCATCTGCGTATAGGCGATGCCGAGAAACAGGTTGGCGCCTTGCAGTTGCGCATCCAGCGCGATGGCCTCGCCCAATGCTTTGGAAGCGTCCTCCGGCTTTCCGAGGCGCAATTCAGCGACGCCAAGTTCCATGTGGGCCGCAGGGTTGTCCGGACTCGCCTTGACGGCGGCCTGAAACCACTTCTCCGCGTCGTCGAATTTTCCGGCGCGGATGGCCTCCGTGCCGTTGCGGAGGGCCTCTTCAGTCTGTGTGGGCGGGGGTTCGGTCCCGGTCTGCGCGTTCCCGGCCGGCATCGTCAGCAAACAGGAAGCAATCAGCAGCGCCTTCAGCATTCTCATTCGAAAATTCTCCTCGTTGACCCCTGAAGCTCGTGTCTCGAACAAGTGATGCGCCGCGTTGAGCCGCTGCCGGCAAAGCCTCGTCGCATACGAGGCGCAACCTTGCAGCGGTCATTTTACAGAAGTGCAGGGGATACGGGCAGAACCCCGTATCCCCTGATTGGATTTCCACTGGAATACAGACTTCCAGTTAGAAGGTGAAACGCGCGGTGAACTGCATGTTTCTCGCCGTGTTGACGGTTCCTCCCGGAAGCCCGAAAGTCCCGTAATCGTAAGGCTGCAAGTCGGGAATGCTGAATGTGTGTTGATTGAACGTGTTCAGGAACTCCGCCTTGAGGCTGAGAGTATACGTCTCATACAAAGGAAATCTCTTGATCACGCTGAAGTCATTGTTGAAATAGGGGGGGGTGCGTACCTCGCTGGTGGTGCGCGGAATGCCGACACCAAAGCTGTAGGGCAGATTGGGTGAGCCGTTGCAGTTGGGGAAACTTGCCGATTTCGTGCAGTCGCGGGCGTAGTTGTCGTTCTGGTCGTAGAAGCCGATCGGATCGCCGGCTACAGGCGAGCCCGCTCGCGTTACGTCGTTGTACTCCAGGTTGAACATCGTGTCCACAGTCGGATCAAGAGATCCGTTGGGTGGAACGACAACGAACACGTTCATCTGCTTTGCTCCACGCTTATACACGGCACTCTTGAGCGACGCCCCCTGGTACTTGCTGAAGCGGATGCAGTTCTGGAATCCTGGAATGCCCCATCCGCAGCCGAACGAGAGAGGCTGACCGGACTGCATGCGCTGAACGGTGCCCAGTTCCCAGCCGCCGAGAATCTGCGAAGCGACACCATGGTTGAGGAACCGTTTGCCCTTTCCGAACGGGAGTTCATACAAGCCGCTGACCACCAGTTGGTGACGCAGATCCTGCGCGGAGATAGCCTTTTCCTTATGCAGGTCGTCAGTATCCGTGTCCTGGGAAACACCGACGCCGGAGTTGGGCAGCGCGCTATCGGCATCCGTGAAGGTTTTTCCCCAGGTGTAGGAGGTCTGGAGGTTCAGGCCCTGGCGGAAGTGGCGCGTCACGCTGACCACCAGCGCATCGAAGCTGGACATGCCGACGTTTTCCAGGCAGCAACCCTGGTCGATGAAGTCGTACTGCGGGAACGGCCGCAGCGCCGACTGGAGCGCGGGATTGCCACCCCAATTCTTCAGGAACCCCGGGAATGGCAATGCGATGCCCGCGCTGTTCCCGATGAACGGTTGATAGAGCGCGTCGCCCAGCGAGAAGTCGCTCATGGGCATGTTATTCGGGTTGAGGAGGTTCGATTCCAGATCCGTCGCGTGGTTGCCGATGTAGCCAATCGTCAGGAGCAGATCGTTTGCCAGTTGATGCTGGACTTCCAGGTTCCAGTTGTATACCGTAGCTGGACGGGCCGCGGTCGGTGCGATGTAAGAGCCCGGCAGATAGCTGCCATTGTAATACCCAGGGTCAAGATCGGGCGGCGGCGTGAATGCGGGCATGCCGGCATCGATATCGAAAGACGGATCGAAGCCGTTGGGGCTGGGGGCGTTGGGACTCGCTGTGTAACCGGTGACCATGCTTCCGCCGAAGTCGTCATAGACCAGCGGACCATAGATGATTCCCATGCCGCCGCGAACGACAGTCTTCTGATGCTGGAACTCGGGCGACCAGGCAAATCCAACACGCGGTGCGAAATCCTTACGCCACGTGTTAGCCCATCTTGGATTACAGCCATGGCAAGTAGACGCGAAAACGAGGGCGCCGGGAATGTTGTATTCCGGATCGATGGCCGTCGGGCTGAAGCTGGATGTGTCGTTGTCCGCTTCCTTGCGCGGCATGTCCACGTCATAGCGCATTCCCAGATTCAACGTCAGACTCTTGGTAATCTTGAAATCGTCCTGGACAAAGAAGGCGTAATACCAGGACGTCCAGCGTTGTCCGTGAAGTTTGATGGTCTGGCCGCCATTGGTCGCCTCGCCCAGCTCCAAACTGGTAAAGCCAACACCGCCTCCCTCTCCAGGTGCTGCCGAAGTTTGGCCACCGCCGAAGTCGATATAGGGGCTGTTACCGTCGATTGGCGAATACTGCTGGAAGCGCAGGTCACCGCCAAACTTGACACTGTGACGGCCATGAACCCAGACGACAGCATCGTTCAACCGGAGGCCATTATCGACGTTATCGTCGTTCTGGGCGGCGTTACCCAGCCCGGTTACGGCGTCTCCCGTACCAATTGACGGAAAATTGTTCGAAACCGCATTTCCGATGCCTAGCTTTGAAAACCAATTGCCACCGGCAACGATAGCACTGGAGTAGTTCTGGCTGTTGCTGCGATTGCTGCCAATGACAAAGTAGTTCAACATGCTCGGCGTAATCGAGTAGTCCATGCCCACGCGGAAGAAGTGAGTGGTGAAATTCTGGTCCCACCCATTCGGGTTTGCCGGGTTGGGAAGCGTTGGCAATCCGCCAGTAAACAGGGCGTTTTCCCGCGTGTTGTAGGAACCGAAGATCTTAAGCTTCTCACTGAAGTTGTGATCGATGCGGATGCTGTAAGTCGTGTCAGTGATCGGAGCAACCGAGCTTTGCGAGTAGTTTCCAAACACATTGCTGTTGGTCGGCAGCGGCCAGTAAGGCAGAAGTGCCTGGAAAACGGAGCTGAAACGGCCGGACAGGATCGCGTTGTTCGCAAACGCCGTGCGGCATTCCGCTGTACCCCCACCGGGCAAGTTGACGGTCTTGGTCGTAGCCGGATCGAAAATCTCCCCGTTATAGACCGGCGTGCCATCGCAAGGATTGGTTCCGGATTGAGTCGTGGTCAGCCGGTCAGAGAAATCACCCCCGCGCTCCGCGGTTGTTGGCACGGTCACCGTAGTCGTTCCGCCCGTAGAGAATTTGAGCTGCTCCCAGGAGAAGAAGAAGAAGCTCTTGTCATGGCCGTTGTAGAGCTTTGGAATGCGAACCGGGCCGCCTAAGCTCCCGCCAAAGTCGTTCTTGTGATCCACCGGAGTATTCCATCCCGCCCGGCATGCTCCTGTGTTGTTAGCGCCCGTGCAGTAGTATGCGCGCCAGCCCTTGTTGAAGTAGCTATTGGCGTCCAGCGACGTATCGCGATATAGCTCATAGCCGGTGCCATGGAAATCGTTGGTTCCGCCCTTGGTGACGAAATCCTCGATGCCGCCGGTGGTGCGGCCGAATTCGGCCTCCGGCAGCGACGTGGTCACCTTGAACTCCTGGAGAGCTTCAACGGAGGGTCCTTCCTCGTCAAACGAGGAGCCGTTCTCGCTGCGCTGCTGGCTGACGCCGTCGATCAGCACCTCGTTGCCGTAGTTCTGTCCGCCGGCTATCTTGGACAGGAAGATGCCGTTGTTGCTGTTGGCCGTTCCGGGCCCCGTTGTTGCCGGCTGCAGGAAGATGAATGCCTCATTGGCGCGCAGGGCGCCAACGCCGCCCAAGGCGAGGGGAAGATCGACGATCTGTTTTGTGTCGATGACACCGCCGACGTCCGACGATTCGGATTCAATGGTCGGACCCTCGCTGGTCACGGTGACCAGCTCAGTGGCCGCGCCAGGATGTAGCGTGATGTTCAGAGAAGCAACGGTTCCGATTTCAACCAGAACGCCGTTGGTCACTGCACTCTTGAATCCCTGGGCGCTCACCGTAACGGTGTAGTGCCCCAGGGCTACGTCCGCGAAGCGGAAAACGCCCACCGGAGTTGTGGTTCCCGTGTAAGTTGCGGCGGTCTCCATGTTGATGGCGCTAACCTTGGCATTCTCGATGACAGCATCCGTGGGATCGGTGACAACCCCAGCGAGCGTCCCGTGCACTGACTGCGCATGAAGGGCTGCCCCAATGAGCAGCATCAGCATCACCAGCGCACCCCATCTCCCGAAACGGAAGCAACCTGTGATTTTTGTCATTACACTGCCTCCTGAAGTGAACTCACGCAGGTATAAGGCTTTCCCCAGTCCGAGAAAACCTTTACACAAACATGTGTAGCGCATTATACGGATCGGTGACGAGATTGGCTTGAGTAGAGATACCTATTGACAAGGACCAATGGCTAGTGTAGACGCCATAAGGGGATGGTGTGTTGGCCAATAAATGCATGGTTGCGCTGGAATTCGCCGTCGTCCGCAGAGAATTCATTAGAACTCATTGAAAATTCGTCGGATAGCTGCGGCCAGAAACCGTTCTCTCAGGTCCGGACGGCAAACGCGATACCTCGATCCTGACAGTCCTCGAGTGCGTTCCGGCAACGGTCCCTTGGTGTAATTACCAGATCTATTCGCAGAACGCCGGTTTCACATATCCTCAGGCCGCAAAATGCCGCGCGCCAGACAAAAGCCGACCGCCTCCGTGCGGTCCGCGACCTCCAGCTTGGTCAAAAGGCTGTTGACGTGATTCTTGATCGTGCTCTCAGAGATGTTGAACACGTTCGAAATCTCACGATTAGTCAGCCCGCGGGCCAGGAGTCTCAACACTTCCATCTCGCGCGTGGTGAGCTGTTGACGGAGGACACGGCTGGTGAACTGTTTCAGGATGGCAGGCGACACCCAGCGCTTGCCGCCATGAACCGAGCGAATTGCCTCAATCAGCGTTTCCCGGCCCATATCCTTGAGGATGTAACCGAGAGCGCCGGCCTTCAGAACCTGAAATATCTCCTCCTCGGTCTGGTAGCTGGTCACGATGAGGAGTCGGGCGTCGCTGAACTCCTTGCGGATTGCGTTGACTACCTCGATTCCACTCTTTTGCGGCATGCGCAGATCGAGCAGGAGCACGTCAGGCCTTAGCGAGCGGTAGAGTTCGATTGCCTCCATGCCATCGGAGGCCTCGCCAACAACCTCAAAACCCGGCTCGGAGCCGATCAGGCTGCGAATGCCAATGCGATAGACGAGGTGATCGTCGGCGACCAGGATGCGGACGGGCTTTGAGCCGGATGTGTCGTCGACGAGCTGGGTCCCGTGCCTGAATACAGTTCTTTGCGTCGTCATAGGGGAACCCTCACGCGGATCAAAGTACCGCTGGGTGCGGACTTCAGCTCGAATTTTGAATTGATTGCGGCGCAGCGCTCGCGCATGCCGGTGAGGCCGAAATGGCCATCATTCAACCCCGGAATCGCGCCGGGATCGAAGCCCTTCCCATTATCCTCCACTTCCAGGAGCACTTCGCCCTTTTCATAGCCGATGCGGACGATGATCTGGCTGGCGTTGGCGTGGTGCACCGCGTTGGCAAGCGCTTCCTGCGCGATCCGGAACAGGTTGTTGACCAGTTTATACGAGAGGGCGGCGGGCTCGCCGGTAACCTGCTGTTCGATGGCGGCGCCGGATGTTGGCCGCAGTTGCTGGATGCAATGAGCGACCAAAATATCCAGGCGATCGTTGCGGGAGAGCGAGCGCAGGATATCGATCGACAGATGGGATTCGTCGCGGCTGTGACGCACCAGTTGCAGAGCTTCGTTCAACAGCGCCCTGGCCCGTTCGGGATCGCGCTCAATGGTCTGCTGCGCGGCCTCAAGCTGCAGAGTGATTCCGGCATACCCCTGAGCCACGGTATCGTGAATATCCCGCGCTATGCTGGCGCGCTCTTCCGCCACGGCGCGATAACGAGCGTGCTTGATGCGGTAATAGCCATTAATACCGATGAGGATCAAAATGATCCCTAGGGCGCCTAGCACCATCAGGTGTGGTCGCGTCCACCAGGAAGGAGCTTCCACAAGCTGAATATCTTCCAGAGTGCGCATTTGCAGGGTAAACGCATCGCCATGGCCCGCGTCGAGGCCGTGGTTGACCACGAGAATGCCGGTGAGCTGCAAGGTGGCTCCAGGCTGCATGGACTTTGTGGATAGTTCTCCGCTTAGGCTGTCGTTGGGCAGCACCGCTGAGAAGTTCTGGTGGCCACCAAGAAGATTCAGCCGGACACCAGTCAGACCGGCGGGAGCGAAATCAACCAGTTTGGCGACCGTTTGCACCAGAAAAAGCTCGTTTTCCCCGCCCGCGGCCTGGTCGGGCGTGATTGAGAGCGGCAGCGGCATTGATCCTCCCCACAGCCGGCGGATCTGGCCCTTTTGCACCTGAGGCTGGGGAGCGAGCGTCATCTCGCCCGTGACCTCGACTTCATCTCCCAGAGCAATCTGTTCGGTCTTAAGAGGCACCACTTCGGTTGCCCCAGTCCGGTCCTCGATGACAACCCGGCGGCGGTTGAAGGTGACGATGCCCCGCACAACGATAGGCACGGGACGCGTGGAGAAGCTGACGGCCTGGATTGCCGACTCGATGGACTGAAGTCTTGGCGGGCCCGGCTGCCCGGCCATGGGCGCGACGGACAGCAGGAACAGGAGGATTGCGAACCGGAGAGGGCCCAGCGCCGAGGCCAATCGGCGGAAGCGACCGGCTCGCGCAACCCCTTGAACGAACGTTGGATTCAGCACAGCAACCCCACTATACTTAATACGCTACGGATGGGGAATACGCTACGGATGGGGAATACGCTACAGATGGGTAATACGCCACAGATTTGGAGACCGTCCAGGATTGCGCTGAGGACTATCATTGCCGTCTCTTTGGGACTGGCCCTGGCTGCCGGTCTCTTCGTGGCCGCCCGTCTGAGTTTCGAGAGGGCGAAGGTCAATCGCTACCAAAGCATGGACGGTTGGCAGCCGATCAGCGGTCGCTGGAGCGAGCACTCCGGGATCTTCTCAAACCCGAATTACGGCCGCGGCGATATGTTGATCGCCCAGCACTCTCATGGCGCCAATTACCGCATCTCAGCGGACGTTCGCTTCGACCTGCTGTTGCCCGAGACGCACTTCGGAGACGCCGGTCTGGTGATCCGTACCACCGACCCCGAGCAGGGAGTGGACTCCTACCAGGGATATTACGCTGGACTGCGGCCCAAGGATCAGACGGTTGTTCTCGGACGCGCATCCTTTGACTGGCATGAACTGGAGACAGCAACGCTGGCCTCGCCGGTTTCGGTTGGGACGTGGTACCGCCTTGAACTGTCGGCTCAGGGATGCAGGCTGACAGTGACGGTGACGCCGGATGGAGGCCGTCCCGCGACGCGCATCGACCACGAGGACACTCATTGCCTGACGAAAGGGGTGGCAGGACTGCGCTCGTTCTATTCCCAGGCTTCGTGGCGAAACGTGAAGATCGAGCCCAATTGAGGCGCGAAAGCTCTGCAGATGAACCAGATTAGACGTATCCCGGGGGGCGAGCCCTCCAAGGGGCTCTTGCTTAAGAGAAGGCCACCTGCAAGAACATTTGCACTGGCACATTGACTCTGGTTCCGGTCTAGCTTGGCCCTTTGAGCAGCATATCCACAATCGGGTCATTCGCCATGGAGTTCTTGTCGACGATATGGACCGGGAGTTGCGTGGAATAGGGGCTAGCGTCGGACCCGGCAATCGCGGCGCGCATGGCCTGAATGGCCCGTGCGCCAAGCTCGCGTGGATCGCTGATGACCAGCGCATCAGTCCTTCCATCCCGCAGTCCAGATAGTTCGTACCCTTCATCTGATACGCCGATGAGCACGGGGCGCTTTCGCTGCCCGCGATCGAACGCAAAGGCCGCTGCGTGAGTAGAGAACTCGTCGGAGGTGAAGATGCCTTTCATGTTCGGGTGCTCCGCAACTATATCCAAAACCGCCTGGCGTCCTCTCGCCCAATCCGAGAGTCCGTACTTTACACTCACCAGTTTCACGCGCGGCGCCCGGGCAATCTCCTCGGCGAAGGCCTTCTCGATCAGAGAACTCTCCTCGACGGTGGGGCTTACGCCAACCATGCCCACTTCGCCCTTGCCGCCCAGAAGAGCAACCAAGCGTCTTGCCGCCAACCTTCCCGCCTCCGCTTTGTCCCAGCCGATGAAGGCTACAAAATCCTTTGACGAAAGTGCGACGGGAGACCCCACAATCAAGACCGGAATGTGCGCCCGCGCCGCTTTTTGCAGTACCGAGGACAAGACCAGTTGATGGGATGGCGATACGATGATTCCGTTTACGTGCATGGAGATGGCATTCTCCACCATCTGCACCTGCTGGGTGTAGTCGGTCATGGATTGTGGAGCCGCCAGCATCGTGTGAACGCCGGCCGCATCGGCATTCACCTTAACCTCATGGTCGAAGTGCTGCCAATACTCCAGCCCACCCGTCGGCGTAATGACCATGATGGTTGGCGGCTGCTTGTGACCGCACCCGAGAGAACATCCGAGGAGAAATGCCAGGAGAGCAAAGCACCACACTGGTTTCCGCAATTTTCCTTCGCCCGAGCCTTTCATTCGATCCTCTTCTTGGTTCAGCCTCGTTCGCCGGGACGTTTCGTGTGCGCATTCAACATTCGGATCTTCGATGCCGCGCCGTTTGGATACGCGGTGTCTTCCAATGCTCCCGAAAAGCCAGCTTCAACCAAAGAACCTCGCCAGCCACTCTACTGAATCACTGTCAGAAAGTTGCCGCGGCTCGTCTTTGTCTGCTGCTCGTTGAGGCTCGTGGCAAGATCCGACTCCTTCTTTGACTCAGCCTGACGCCCCAGGCGGGCCAATACAAGGGCGTAATAATGATGTGCTCTGGGATAGTCGGAGGCATAGAAAACGGCGCTCTGGAGATATTTTTCCGCGGTCGGATAGTCTTTTTCCCGAAACGCAAGAATACCCATTCCGGTGAGAGCGCCGCCATGGTGCGGTGCAAAAGCCAGCACCTTTTCGTAACTGCTCTTCGCCTCACTGTCCTCGTTTTGTTCCAGAGCGATCTCGCCCAACTCGTAATAGGATCCGCTCTGCCGCGGCTCAAAGGCAATCGACCGCTCGAGTTCGGCTTTCGCTTCATCGTCTCTGATCAGCATGTGGAGCAGGCGCCCAAGACCGTAGTGCCCAGTGGCGTCGTCCGGCCGGACTTTCAAATAGGCTCGCAGATTGGCTTCGGCCTCCGGCATCTTCTGTTCGTCGAACTGCACGCGCGCCAAGGCATAGAGAATCCTGGGATCATTCGGCGCAAGCTCATGGGCTTTGGTTAGAGCAGCATCTGCGTCTTGGTAAATGTGCATACTCTCGGCCTGAACGCCGAAATCGAGCAACAATTCCGGGGAGTCCGGAACAAATTTTCTGGCTCGGATCAGGCAAATCAGCGCACTATCGTTGAGTCCGGCCTGGCGGTCGGCAAGAGCAGCCGCCGTTGCCGCCTTCGCCTCTCCCTCGCGCGCGGGCGTCGAATCGGGCTTGCCGCCGAGGACCGCTTCAAAGGACTTGAGAGCATCTTCGTTCAGCCCCTGAGCCAACTGCACCCGGCCAAGCTCCACGAGCGCGGCTTCGTTCCCCGGGTCCTGGCGCACCAACTCGGAGAGCAGCTCGTTTGCCTTCTGCAACTGATGCGCCTCGACCCACGCATGGGCTTGCTCCAGAATTGTTCCGGCTGGCACAGGCTTCTGCTGACCGGAGACAAGAGTCGCGGCCATCGAAGACGCGACCAAAAAGGTGAGCAGGACGCTCATCGCTTCAACCTCTGAACAGTGCGCAACACAGTATATCCTCTCACGCGCCGTCAGCGCTTCTCCGGCAATGTTGACCCTGAATGCCTCCCAGCGCTTCAGCTATCCAGACAGTGTTCCAGAGATGCGGACTCCGAGCCCGCTACGTTGGTTGGGGCGTGTCCGGAGCAGGGGATTAGATTCTGGTAGTAAACTAAGCAAGCCCCGGAGCCTGACCGGCTCCGTGGCCTATCTCGCGCACCGAAACACACTCAACAAAAAGGGGTGCCCCATGTACGCGCTTGGGACATCCTGAGAATCTTCTTTGACAACACGGTTCTTCCCCGCCGGCTTCCGCGCAGCTCGGAAGCTGAAACCGATGACGCCCGCAACAGGAGAATGGAGCACAACTATGCGCAAATGCCTTTGGATTCTGATGATGGTCGCTTTCCCTGGCCTGGCATCGTTAGCCGCACAGACCACGACACCGAGATATGACAACCTTTATGTGTTTGGCGACAGTTACTGTGACGTCGGCAACCTTTTCACGGCAACCGGCGGCGCGGAGCCGGCCGCACCGTATTACAACGGGCGGTTCTCGAATGGCCCAATCTGGGTGGATCATGTGGCCGGCCTCCTGAGTGTGCCGCTGAAGGCGTCGCTGCTGGGCGGGACGGACTATGCTTTCGGCGGGGCCTGGGTAACAGCACCACAGGGCATCCCCGGTGGGACGATTCCAAGCGTGCCGGAGCAGGTGGAGCTTTATCTGGGCCAGCACGGCGGCAAGGCCGACCCCAATGCTCTCTACATTCTGGAGGGCGGCGGGAACGACATTCTGGGCACCACCACCGGCTCTCCGGAGGCGCTGGGGTTCAAAATCGCGGTTGGCATTGCAGGGAGCGAATTGTTGCTCCGGCAGGCTGGCGCAAGGCATTTCGTGATTCCGAATCTCTTCAATGTGGGTTTGCTGCCGGCGGCGGCAACGAATGCAAGTTTTGCCGCGGCGGCGAGCGTGGCAACGAACAAGGCGGAGGATGAACTGCTGAGATTTGAGGAATCCCTGGAGGGTATCCATATTCTCCGCATCGATGTATTCAGCCTGCTAAACGCGGTGGAGACGGATCCAACGCACTTTGGATTTACGGACATTACGGATCCATGCCTGACAACGTCCGTGTGCAGCGATCCCGACCACACTTTCTTCTGGGATACGCACCACCCGACAGAGTTTGGGCATTCGTTCTTTGCGGTCACACTCGAAAATGCGCTGCCAAAGCACCGCGATTAGGCAATCAATCGTCGGGCTGAAAGATGGAATCATCGCGCAATGGGGCGGACTCTTCGTGGGAAGAGTCCGCCCCAGTTGTTTTCGGAGTTTGTGGGGCCGGAGCTGTATATTCCCGGCTACTCTCAGGCGACCGGCGGTCCACGGCTTCCGACGTTGACCCCGGCGCAGGCGCTGGCGGCGGGCAGCTCGGGCGATCTGAATAATCTGGAATGAGGGCAGCATTGCTGGAGTGCCACTCAACGAGTCTGTCGCCTGCGGAAAGGGGCGTGGGAGCTGCTCACCAGGTCTACCCGAAGCAACAGCGGATTGTGCCGGTACTCAGAGCAAACGGGAAGGGGAGGTGAAGTAAACAGGGCCTTCTCACTCAATCAGGAGTTCTACCGATCTCTCCTTGCGGGTTCCGGTCGGATCGCCGGCGATCCGGACATAACACTGGAGTCGCCGCTCGGCGGGCCAGCACAGCCGACCGAAGGTCGAGACAGGCGCTGTTTGACCGCGATAGAGGAAAAATGTGCAAAGGAGACTCCCTGATCCGGAAATCTCGAAGTGATTGAGACTGATGCGCAACCTAACTCTTCCTGGAGGTAACGGCGGAGAACGCCGCTACCACCTGGGCCACCCGCTTGCCGCCGCAGTGTGGACACGCCACGCCGCCCTTTTCGAGGTCCGCGATGTGGAGAGTCCTGGTGAACTCCTTGTTGCAATCCTAGCAGTGAAAAACGGATAGGGACATGGTCGTTCTCCAGCGACATGATAGCGCCTCCGGTTGTCTACGGGAAGAGTAGCCGACCAACCGGGAGTTGCGTGACAGACGGACATCCGGGTCACGGAGCCGATGCTGGAACCGCTTCACTTGGCTTGCCTGTGCGCATCTCGCCGAAGAACGGGGCGCCCTGCTCCCGCACACACTCAGCAGCGTAAAGGTACATAGCGGCCGACCAGGTCTGCCAATCACGCCCGCTGGGCTGACCGGTCTGCGCGTGAATCCACTCGTTGAAACCCCACTCCGCCTCGTTTTCGTGCCACGGCTTGACCAGCTCAGTCAGCGCCAACAGCTTCCGCCTCGCGAGGTCCATCCGCCCCGCCGCTGCGCATGCCGCCACATAGAAACCGCAGACAAATGGCCAGACGCCCCCGTTGTGATATTCGCCGGGCCGGTTGAATTCCTCGTATCGCGGGTGCCAATCGGCATGATGGGGCAGGATATACGGAAACAAACAGGGCGGCAAATCCACGGCCAACTCTCCGCGATGCCGCATAGCCTCGCATTCGGCTTCAATCCATGCCAACAGGTCTTGTGCCCGGTCAGGCGAAGCAATCCCAGTCAGAATAGCCAGGCTGTTGCCCAGCAGATCGAAACGGTCGCTGTTCAGGACTTTGTAGGAGTAGAGCGCGTAGTAGGGCTTGGACGGCACTACAAGACCCTCGTGCTCATGGGGATTCTTCTCCTTGCCGCAAACCTCCAGACGGTTCATCAAGTCGCGCAGCTGAGCGGCGGACTCGTGCTCGCCATAAAGCTTGAGGTACGCATAAACCAGCGTGTTCACGTACAGCCCATATCCCATCACCCACTGCTCATCGCGCCAGTCGCTGGTAGGCAACTGGGATACCATCACCCGGTCGTCAGGGCTCTGGTATTGCATCCACTTCAGGGCTTTCAGCGCTGCCTCGTTGAGGAACTCCGGCTGATTGGCCGATTTCCTGTACAGCGCCAGGCCAAAGAGGAATAGCGGCGTCGTATCGCTGGCGCCACGGTCATCGGGATCGTGCGCGAGCGATGGGATGTGGCCGCGCGGCGTCTGATTGGTTGCCAGCGCCACCAGTGTGCGCCGCAGCGCGTCCGCAAGCTCCTCGTTGCCGGTGGCCAAAAAGCCCAGGGCTGAAATCATCAGGTCCCGGGTATACGGTTCCGGGTATCCCCACCCGGCGGTCCGGGGCAGTCCTTGAAACGGCCCGCGCGCGTTATGGAGCAGAATGCGGAGGGCCGCCTCTTTGGCCCGATCAATGGAGGCAAGCGACTTCTCGTTCATAAAAATGGCCACCTCAATGGCGTGCAGGGCTGCGGCGAGGAGCACGCGCTTCTCGTCGCGCCACGCTCTAATGAATTCCCAATCGGTCGGACACGATCTGCAGGAAACGCCTGGCTACCTGGCGATAATCGAACAACTCGACGACATGCTTTCGGCCCGCTACACCCATCCGCTGCCGCAGACCGCTGTCATTCATCAGTGTCAGGAGGTATTTGGCGATGTCAGGCACGCTGGCCCGGTACTCCGCTGTCCGCGGCTTTGAAAATTTCATTCGATGGCTGTCGTCGATCCCGTGGGTTTCCCCGAATGCCGCCTCGTCGATCTTCCTCTCCTCTGCCACTTTCGCCAGGAATGCCGTTTCACCTTGGACCATCGTGTCAAGAAATGCCATCGCGTTGATCGCGATCACCGGCTTTTCGCATGCGTTGGCCTCCACCTGGATCATTCCGAAACCCTCCAGCCGCGACGGTGCGGCGTAGATATCGCAGGCGGCCAACAAGTAGGGCATGAAATTCTGCGACACGATGTTGGTCGAGTAAATGACCTTCTTGTCAATGCCCAGACGCTCCGCCAATTCGAGATCGAGCAAGTTTTGCCGAACGGTGCGGGGTTGAGGCCAAACCTTGCAGACATATCTCCAGTCGGGTACCTCGGCATCGATCAGCGCCAGCGCCTCCATCACCTCCCGGGCACCCTTGGACGCCCCATCGCCGCCGACGGTCAGAATCATCAACTGGTCCTCGGATACTCCCAAGTCCTTGCGGATCGATTTGACTTTCAAGTCGTCACGGCTATGGGGCACGTAGCGGTCCGTGCCGCAACCCACGGGAAGCACCTCGATGTTGTCTCCCCTGATGCCATCCCTGACGTAGACCTCCTTCACCCAGTTGGAGGTGACCAGGATCAGCGGCAGAGCGTTCAAGACGTCCCGATATTCCGCGATGAAACCATCCGCCACCAGCCATGGAACCGCCAGCATTCCAGACTTCTGCGGGTGCAGGACCAGGTCCGGAACATAACCCCAGTACCCCACGCCCACTACCACGTCCGGCTGAAACCAGCGGTAGTACCATTCCTTTTCCAGGGGCGATTCGAGATGTACCGGGTAAACCTCCACGCCGATCTCGCGCAGGCCCCTGCACAAAAGGTCACCCTGCATCGCCAGGCCGCCAGGAGGTGGTGGATAGTAGAACAACACAAGCACTTTCACGTTTGTTCCTCCCGAAATGTCGTTCGCTTTACCGCTGCTTGTGCCGAGTCAAAGCACCAGAAACCTTCTTCCCGCGGAACGCTCCGTGCTTCCCAACTGTCGGGCCCATACCCGTAAAGATCTGTAATCAGCCGGCGCTTTTCGAGCCAGACGTCGTCTGTCAATACGTCCCGCCGATCGGCATCGCCGCGAACCCTAGGCAAGTAGGCCCGGCCCCCATCTTCGTAAGCAAACAGCCACAATCGCCTGGTGTCGATCCTGCCCGATCGCCAAAGCTCAACGACGGACTGGCAGCACTCCTCATGTCGGCGGTGCTGCGTGTACTCGCCCTTCGGGCCGTGGGTCAAAATCAGGTTGTAGCTCTCCCCAGACAATAGCTGTACGATGGTTTCCCGCACCTGCTCGATTGGTAGCCCCACCTGGTCCGGTTCATCATCCAGATCCGCCATCTCACCCTCCGCCCCCAATTGCCGCAGGACCTGGCGGAACTTTGGCGCACGATCGGGATCCGATGCTCTGCACAAGGTCACGACACGCCAACGAAACTGCGGATGCGTCAGTATGTAGCCGCCACACCAGAGTGTTTCGTCGTCCGGATGGGCGACGACAACTGCGGCCCGAGGCCGACGGTCCGATCTCACGTCATCGAGCGGAACAGGGGTCATTGTCTTCTTCGGGAGGAGTCAGAGCATAGCTGGAGATGTTCGCGCACCAAACCAGCCTGCTCTGAACTGAGCTGAACTCATGCGGATCCGAACTTGAATCGAGCACCGACATCGCCGCCGATTCCCCGCATAGGGACTGTATCACACAACATGCTATCCTCCCGGGCGCGGCAAACGGTTTGCCGGAAGCATATAAATCCATAATAAGCGCCGGAGCAACGATAGACCACATTACGCCGCGGGGCCGTCTCAAATCCGCATTGGATCCGCCCACCTGCATCGTGCCCCCCCGAGAAGCGGGCCTGGCATAGGCCGGGCTCACTTTCTCGCTCGCTCGACGCCAGGTTCGACCTCAGTTGGTGTAAACCATGCGCCCAATGAGCGCGTTCAGGTTGATCGGCCAGCGGACCGGCCAACGCCAGGTTCGTTGACGATCTGGAAGTCATCCCACAGCGGCCATCCCAATCGCTGAGCCGAAGCGCCTGTAGAACGGGGATTGCGGTAACTTCGAATCTCCGCATACCTTGACCAGTCAGGAAGCCGTTCCGGGAGGGCGTCAAAGGTGTTTCGGGCGGATTGCCGGCAAACAGGACATTACCCCTTCCTCGCCCGGCAAATGACGGTTTGCCCGTCACCCGCCCGCAACCAGCGGTCAAAGACGATCGAAGCGCAGTACCGTGGCTCTTGCGAACTCACCGCAAGTTCTACCTCCCAGCAGCCTAGCCCTTCTGTCTGCCGGCTGGGCTCCGGGGCAAAGCCTTGGCCATTGCGAGCGCCGCGGCGACACGCGGCGAGGGTGGGGCCCCCGGCAGGTCAGCGGGGTTCGAGGAGGGTGGAGACTAAGGCCAGGGGCAGGCCGACGACGTTGAAGTAGTCGCCTTCGATGCGGGGAATCCAGCGGGCGGCGCGGCCCTGGATGGCGTAGGCGCCGGCTTTGTCGAGGGGTTCGCCGGTGGCGATGTAGGCGGCGATTTCTTCGTCGGAGAGGGTGAGAAAGCTGACGGCGGTGACTTCGGCGGCTACTTCGGTGGCTTGGGCGGTGACGACAGCGACGCCGGTGATGACGCGATGGGTGCGGCCGGAGAGAAGACGCAACATGCGGGCGGCGTCGGCGGGGTCCGAGGGCTTGCCGAGGATGTGGTTGTCGAGGGTGACGGTGGTGTCGGCGCCTAGAGCCTGTTATTAACTTTATTCCTTTGAAATCAAACAAATATCCCAGCGCCGCATGGTCGCTGACGATGGAAGGATGGGAAACAAGGGTCAGATTGGCTATCCGAGCGATGTGACAGACGAG
>Ga0224554_1000968_pt1 | contig 20384 bp, 16 predicted proteins | sample 714S22024metaG_FD_180666 | JGI IMG/M metagenome (GOLD analysis project Ga0224554, IMG submission 180666) | Peat soil microbial communities from Stordalen Mire, Sweden - 717 S2 20-24 | ecosystem: Environmental > Terrestrial > Soil > Wetlands > Peat | place: Sweden: Norrbotten County, Stordalen...
TCGGAGCCGCCAGCGCCATGGCAGGCAGGGACCATAGGGAATCCATAGAGTGTTCCTCCACTGAGAAATCGCTTCGAGATGCGCTTCGTTTCAGGGCACACGGCAATGGCGCAACTTGAGCGCGGCACCGTGGCCCCAATTATGCGAGGCGAAAACGAAGTGAAGGGGGAGCGCGGGAGGGAACCAGCAAATCGAACAATACAGTGTGGCGCTCGCACAGGGGCAAAATGAAGGCGACGGCGCGACACATGCGGGGAAGCCGCTGAATGGTTGCGACAGCCGCCTGCGACCTGGCAACAAAATGCGACTTTGCCTTGAGGCTTGAGGCCGCCGCAATGAGAACGCTGCGCGGCTCGATCCACAGTTTCGCAACAGGTGTGTGGGACGAAGACCCTGAATGGCAATGATAGAGGGAAAGTTTGTAACCATATCCCCAAAGGAAGACCGCAACGGCTAGTCCGACGATCCCGAGAGCACAGGGTCTCGATACGAGTCTCCAGGATGAGTTCTGGCTCTGCGCCAGCGGCCTGGTGCGGAGAACACTCGCCCGTGTGGCGTTTGCGTTGATCGGGATTGGGCTTCGGGTGGACATTTGGTCGAACGGTTCCTTCTGCCTGCGTGGAAAGAGACCTGCGTTTATAGACTCCATTTCGAGCCGAAACGTTGTCCGCGGAGCGATTGAATATTGTTATCTGGGATCAGCGAAGTGCTTTCCCCAGTTTCAAATCCCATTCATCCCGCGCCGCCGAGAGATCCGCAACGCTCCTTCTGAGCCCCACAGTCGTGGCGCCGTAAAACGGCATCGTTTCTCAAAAGTGATGCCTGAGTCGGACCTCATCTTCGGCGAATGAATTCACGCTATCATTCGGGGATGAAGTCACGAGATCCGAAACAGGCGGACAGCGAGGTTACTGGACGCTCGCGCCGTTCGCAGTCTGCTGATCGTCACCTTGAAAGGCTATGGCCAGCGCAAATTCGGTTCCCGCTTTCAATTTCATCTCATCTTTCTTTGTGGACACCAGCACACCGGAATTCTTGCTGCTGACCTTGCTGTGAAGGTCAACTCCCGACAACACATCAATCTGATCTACCTGCTGGAGTCCTTCATGCCAGGGATTTGCAGCCCTGTCTCCGGCGGGTCTGGGGTGATCCACGAATGTTCCGCTGCCCGGAGGGTTGACACCCGTAATTGTTGCCTTGATCTCGATGATTTTGCCGTCCTTCAGCTTTGCCTGGCAGATGCATAGGGCCAACTTCGAATTACCTTTGGTCTCCATGTCGTCCGTAACCACCTTTCCCAGCAGGACAGTTCCAGACGGTAACTCGGGCCCGTTTTTGAGATGAGCGGTATCCGCCAATGTAACATGGAACTCCTGGCCTGCATGTGCTTTCTTGGCGTCCAGGGTCCTGTCTAGTGCGCCCCGAGCGCCAACCATGAGTCCCACTTCGTTTTTATCCGCGTCCGAGGTGGCGCTGTTGCTCTGAGTGCCTTGAAGCCTCCCCATGTTTCGTGCGGCTGCGATTCCGGGGACAAGTGGAGTGCTCGCATCCTTGATTGGCATTGAAGGCGTCAGTATGAAACGGAATCGTCATGGAATGCGGCAGAGTACCTGCGTGCCAACCCGGCAATAAATCTCGCTCCAAATTCAAACAAACATTTGCCCAGCACTGGTGAAACGAATCGCGGAATCGTTCTCATCGTTCCGCAATCACATCTCACTCTTTCCGTTCATGGTAGATGGGACGAGCGACGTACGCTGGAGGTTTGGCGGTAGGCCCATACGCCATAGATGGCTCCTGCCACGATGACGACGAAGTAGGGTATATGGATGATCGTTGCCAACAATGTGAGCCCAACGAGGGGTAACCATGGTGCACTGGATCGCCACGCTGTTATGCGTGACTTTGTTTCGAGTGCTTCCAGAATGAACAAGAATGTGAAGAACGTTATGATTCCGCCGCACACCGACCCCATATGGAGTTGCCATCCTGGGAGTTTGTCCATCTGACGCCCCCATGACTCAATCAAGTCAGGAAGTGTTGTCTCGACAGCAATGAAGGCACACACGCCTCCAAACAGTGCCGTCAGCAGTGTTACCGAGGTGTGATTATATTCGTAGCTCGACCGGCTCTTCCGTTTCCCCATCCAATTCTCCAACAATGCGATCTGGTTCTCAGTTTCTAATCGTGAGGACTGGACATGCAGCATCTAAAATGATCCGGAAAGCCCCAGATGTTCTCATTTCCATGCTGAGATGCGAGGTCTTCCGGATACCAAGCACCAGCAGGTCAATCGAATGCTCTCTGATGTGCTCGAGAATCTTGTCGTGCGCTCCACCAACAGCAACATATGTTCTCGGTTCGCAGAATTCCTTGGAACACTCGGGCACAAGCGAGTCAAGGGCGCTGAAGAATCGTGTTTGAAGGTCGAAGAGCCGGTCCGGATGTTCGATGACATCGTCCTGAATCACATTGAGTACATCAATTTTCGATCCGAAAACTTCCGCGAATGTGACGGCATAGATTGCTGCATTGGCAGCCGCCACAGTAAAGTCGGTAGCAAAGAGAATCCTCTCAAACGGAAACGCCTTTGAAGACAACGGCTGAACCTGGGGACCAACAGTAAGTGCCGGCCAGCGTGTGGACCGTAGGATTTTCTCCGCAACCGAGCCAATGATTCCTCTTTCGAGCCTGCCTCCACCATGCGTCCCCAGGACAATCATCGATGGCTCTTCTTTATCCGCCAGACCCGGAATCACAGCTTCAGGATCTCCCTCAAGAAGCATGGGGATGGCTTCGATTGAAGTTGATCCGAGGAGTGCAGCTTCTCTCGACAGGAGAACCTCCAAGCCTTTCCGCTGATGGCTTAATCGTCTGTCGCCTACTTCAACCTCCATGGCAGCTTGCACCAACGTGAATGCATGAGCCACGAGCAGTCTTGCCGAGAAATGGGCCGCCATGCGTGCAGCATAGAGTCCGGCATTGATGGAGCGGAGTGAGAAATCTGTTGCAAAGATGACTGTCTTCAAATTCAGTTCGGGTCTGTCTCCAAACACTGGCATGGTGTCTATCTCCTGGTAAAGAAGCTCAGTATCAGAATGATCAATACAATCGCACTCACTGCCGCATAGAGACGGTCCCGGAGGAGTGCGAATCCAACCAGTCCAAAGGCAACACGGCAGACTGGCGTCGCGATCAACAACAGGATGCCAAAGGCGATCAGACTCTGGCTGTCGAAACCTCCTAGACCATTCAGGATTCCGTGAACTGACTCATATGCGTCTGGAGCACCATGAAACTGCTGATAGTTGGGCATTGGGCCTCTGAAGTGTCTCAAATACAGAACGCCCCCGAAGAGGACAACCAATGCCGCGAGGGTCACCCCGATTTGGAGCATGCGCCCCATTGCTGTCTCCAGTCGTTGATCCCCTTGATCAGACACTCAGAGCCTCCCTGTCAGGCCATTGAAGATCATTTCCGCGCCCAGGGCGACAATGACAATACTGAATACCATGCGGAGAGTTTGGACTTGAGCATTTACGAGGATGCGAGACCCCACAAGAGAGCCCGCGAGAACTCCCAGCACGACCGGCATCGACAGTCCAGGAAGGATGTAACCGTGGCTTAGATAGAATCCAGCACTAGCCGCAGCCGTGACACCGATCATGAAGTTGCTGGTCGTGGTAGAGACCTTGAAAGGCAACTTCATTACCTGGTCCATCGCGAGGACCTTCACTGCTCCGGAGCCTATCCCCAACAGTCCTGACAGCGTTCCCGCGACGAACATGATGCCGAAGCCAGCCGGGACATGTTCAGCGACATACTCTTCTTTGCCGTTTTGCACTGGAAAGGACCCCCTGCAATTCAGCCGCACCGCAAGTGAGTCCGGTTCTGTCATCTTCGGCTCTATCGGAATTTTGCGTAGTGAGGCCCAGGCTGAGTAGAAAAGCACCATGCCGAAGATTATGCCAATCCAATTCCCGGAGACTTTGGCTGTCAGATACGCTCCGAACAAAGCACCGAGTGTTGTAGCCACTTCCAAAAACATTCCGATACGGATATTCGAGTATCCCTCTCGAACATACGCCGCAGCAGCTCCCGACGAGGTTGCAATGACAGATACAAGCGAGGCTCCAATCGCATAGTGCAGGTCAATCTTGAACACAAGACAGAGGACTGGAACGATGACAACTCCTCCGCCGAGACCCGTCAATGCACCGAGCAAGCCAGCCAGGATGGAACTGCCAAATATGGCTATCGTGAAAGATAGGACGCTCATTCAGGAGGCAGCTCCTTGTTTATCTTCTGCCGGCGCGTTTCCCATCACAATCACTTTTCCTGGCTCGTCACTCGTTTGAGTTTTTTCCATTCTGTAACGCTTTCTGGCACCTTGCTCTCTTAGGATCTCCAACAATTGACCCGCAGGCCCTTTGGGATCTGGACCGTTGAGAAGTGCAATACTCAGTTCGCGCCTGATCGGACCATTTTCGAGTTGAATTGCTTTCAGGCTTCCCTGCTTCAATGCTCTCTCCAGAGCAAGCCGCGGGACAAAGCCGATGCCAAGTCCGGCCTCCACCGCTGAAATGATGCCTTCGGTCGAATTTATGTCGATGAATGTGCGAAGCTGCTGTCGCAAAACACCGTTCCGCTCCAGATATTCCTCTACAAATTGACGCATGCCGGAACCGACTTCACGAAGGAGGATTGGCTCATGAACTAATTCGGCGGCTCTTACCGTCGGCCTTCTTGCCCAACGATGGTCCGCCCGCACGATCAGAGCCAATTCGTCTTGTCCAAATACTTCAATCTGCAAATCAGGACGATGCGCAGGCGCCTCAATTAGAGCGATTCCGATCCGATGCGTCGTCAGCGCCAGCAAGACTTCATTCGTAGTTCCACCCATGACGTGGATCCGGAGTTTGTGCCAGTCATGCATTAGCTGAGGAAGGAGGTTTGGCAACAGATAGACGGCGATGGTATGGGAGGCTCCAATACTTAACTCGACTCCCTCTTGTCCGCCAAAAGGAGCAAGTGCAGCAATCGCATCGTTGGTAATAGCCTCGATCTGTCGCACATACTGCAGGAGAGTCGCTCCGGCCTGAGTGAGGCTTGTATCGCGCCCGATTCGATCGAAAAGCGCAATTCCCAGACTCTCCTCCAATGACCTTATCTGTGCCGTTACTGCGGGCTGCGTAAGATGAAGCTCGTCCGCGGCTCTTCGATAATTGAGCGCGTCCGCAACCACGCGAAACACTCTTAACTTGAAGTTCTCAATCACGGTGTCGCTCCGATCTGGCAGCCGGGGACGGGTGGAGCGTCATGAAAGATACGTGAGTAATCATCTTCGTCTCACAGTCCTCGTACCACCCAGCATGCGTAAAGCTATTGGCCAGTCTGGAACCGCACCACCGCCAGCGCGGTTTGATAGGCGTAGCGACCATTGGTATAGGCAATCTGAGCCTGTGTTTGTGCAAGCTGCGCCTGGGTCAGTTCCACAATCCCGCTCAAACCGATTTTGTACCGTGCCTGTGAAAGATCGAGAGCCATGTTCGACTCATTCAGCATTTCCTGCGTCACACCGATGCGCTGGAAGGCATTCTGCGCATCGAGAACTGCGGTACGCAAATCGCGCGCAATCACATCGCGCAGGTTCCTCACTTGCTCCCCGGCCGCGTTGGCACGCAGCTTTGCCTCCTGTGCGCGGGCGTTGAAGAGAAACCCGTTAAATACCGGAATGTTAATGTTTGCGCCAGCGGCGCCATACCACGACGATTGAATCTGATCGGCGCGCACCGGAGTGGCGCCCGCGGCAGCCAGGGCGGACACGGTCGGCATCCACAGCTCACGCTCGGCTGTACTGAACTGGCGGGCCGCGGTGTAGTTGTCGTTCAGCGCTGCGAGATCGGGACGCGCGCTCAGCGCAGTCTGCAGCAAAGCCTCGGCATCCTGGGGTGCCGGGTCAGGACTAGCCGTGGTTTCATCCACGAGCGCGTATTGCACATCCTGCTCGGAGCCCAACACGGTGTTCAGGCTCGCCATGGCATCAGCGGCGGAATTCTGTGCGTCCAGCAAAAGCAGTTTGGCCTGTGAGAGCTGAACGTTCGCAAAGCTCAGATCGAGACTCGACCTCAGTTTTTGCTTGGCGAGAGCACCAACCTGATCCGCGGTTGCCAGGCGTTGGTTCACCGTCCCCTCCGCGACCTTCAACACCGCCTGGCTCGTCAACGCCTGATAGAACGCCTGATCAACAGTAAGAGTGATATCGAGTTCCGTGGCCCGCTCATCCTCCAGTTGCGCCTTCGCATTCGATTGCGCGCTGCGCACCAGGTTATGCGTGCGCCCGAAATCGGTGATCAGTTGGGTCACCGTCAAGCCGCCCGCAGCGCGATCGTAGATCGATGGATTGTTGATCAAGCCAGCGGTGATGCGGCTGTTTTCGTGCGCGCCTACTGCGGTCAGGCTACCCGTCGCCGTCGGCAACTCGCCGCTCCGCACTTCGCGGGTTACCTGCGCCTGCGCTAAAGCCAATAGGCGAGCCACGCTGATATTCGGGTTGTGGGCGATCGCCATTCGCTCTGCATCCGCCAGTGTCAGTCTCGGTCCAAGGGTCGCAACGGGCCCAGCTGGCGCTTGTGCAGCGGGGAGTTGCAGTGAAGGCATTGGCGCCTCCGAGGCTGGCGGCTGTTGCGAACGCATTGCGCCTGGGACCAAGGCCGCCAGCATGAGCGTACACGTGGCAGGGATCAACTTTGCCTTGCTGAATTCAGTCATGTCTATTCCTCCGCGCCCGCGGCCTTGGCTTCGTCTCGCCCATGGATCACCAGGTAAACGGCTGGAACGAGGAACATGGTCACAACAACGGACAGCGCCAAACCACCGATAATGGCCCGCGCCAGCGGCGCATACTGCTCGCTACCTGCCTCGAGACCCAGAGCCATTGGGATCATGCCGAGCAACGTAGCCAGAGAGGTCATCAGAATGGGACGCAGGCGAACCTTGCACGATTCCACCACCGCTGCCTTCAGTCCCATGCCCCGCTGGTGAAGAATGCCCGCGAACTCGACGATGAGAATGCTGTTCGACACCACGATGCCCGCCATCATGATCACGCCCATCAGCGACATGATATTAAGCGAGCTGCCAGTCACGAGCAGAGTCAGCGCAACGCCCGCCAACCCCGGAGGAATGGCCATCAGAATGATGAGAGGGTCGATAAACGAGGCAAACTGGGCCATCAGGATAAGGTAGACAAGGAGGATGGCGATGATGAGTCCGATGCCAAAGTCGTGGAATGCCTGGTTCATGCTCACCACGGCCCCCCTCACATCGATCACCGTGTTTTTGTCGTGCTTCGTGTCGACCAGCAGGCGGTCGATTTGCGCGCCCACTCCCTGCAGTGCCTCGCCCTTGGTGGCCACATAGATATCGATTACGCGTCGAATCTGGTTGTGGTCCACCTCGGTTGGCGTGTTCATCTGCTGGATATCGGCTACCGCGCCCAGGGGCACGTAGCCCGCCGAGTGGTCGTCACCAAGCATTTGCGCGGATGCTGGACCCGACTGCCCGCCCTCCTGCATCGGACCGTAGCCGGCAGGGCGTATGCCGCGCAGTGGAATGCTCTTCACGTCCTCCATCGACATGTTGTTGATCCAACTGTTCGCGTATTGCACCGTGACCATGTAGTTGTTGCCGCTCTTTGGATCGATCCAATAGCTGGGAGCCACCATGCCGTCGGAGGTGAGCGCCGTAATCACGTCGTCCACCACGTCCTTCGCCGAAAGCCCGATCAGGCTGGCGCGCTCGCGGTCGATGTTCAGCGCCAGGCCGGGGTAGTCAATGCTTTGCGGAATATACACATTGCTCACATTCGGCATCGCCATGATCTTCGCGGCCAGTTGCGTTGCCAATGCATAGGAGCTGTTCATGTCCTGCGACTTGATTTGAATGTCGATGGGAGCCGGTAGTCCCTGGTTGATGACCGAATCCACCAACCCACCCGCCTGATAGTAGGCAGAGAGTTCCGGCATCTGGCGCGAAAGCTTTTCCTGGACACGACGCATGTACTCATAGCTCCCGACACTATGGCCCTCCTTCAGGCTGGTCTGCACAAATGCAGTGTCCATGGAGGCGTTGGTGGTGTAGATTGCCGAGAGATCGGGATAGACGCCGATGTTGGAGACGATCATGTCCAGATCCTTTGCTGGGACTTCGCTTCTGATGATGTCTTCTACTTCGGCAATGTAGTCGTTGCTCACTTCCAGTCGCGTGCCGCTGGGCATGCGCACGTCGATGATGAATTGCCCTGGGTCAGTGCGGGGAAAATAAGCGCGGCCGATAAAGGGAACAGTCAGCACGAGCAGCAGTACCACACCACCCAAGATCGCCGTTGCCGTGAAGCCAGGCCGCTCCATAACCCGCATCGCAAGGCCCTCGTACCAGCTGAGCATCCCGTGAAATTTCTCGTTGAACTTCCTCTCAAAGCGGGCGAAAATGCCCCGCTTCGGTTCTTCGCTGTCTTCGTTCTCGTCGCGCAGTCGAATGAACCTGGCGCAGAAGAGCGGCACCACCGTCATCGCGAAGAAGTACGATGCAAAGATCGAAATCACTACGCCCAGCGCCATCGGAGTGAAGATGTATTTGCTGACGCCGGTAAAGAACGTCACAGGAAAGAACACGATAGAAGTGGTGAAGGTGGCGGCCAGCACTGCCATCGAAACCTCTGTTCCGCCTGCCTCAGCCGCAACCGCAGGCGATTTGCCCATCTCCATGTGGCGAAAGATGTTTTCGAGCACGATGACGCCGTTATCAATCAGTCTGGAAAAGACCAGCGCCAACCCGCCAAGAATCATGGTGTTGATGGAGCCGCCGGTGTAATTGACAATCAGCAGGCAAACCACCATCGAGAGCGGAACGGAAAGCACTACGGCGATCATGGCGCGCGGACTGCCAAGGAAAACAAGAATCATCACCCCGGTCAGCACGAGTCCGATGAGCGCTTCTTTGGAAACATTCTTGATCGCCAGCTTGACGAAGACCGACTGGTCGAAGACGACCGCCGTTTTCAGCGACTCAGGAATGTCAACCAGATGCTTGATCGCGGCTTTCATCCCGTTCACGATGGTGATGGTGTTACTGTCGCCGCCCTGCTTGAAGACTGGCACGTAAACCGAGCGCTGTCCGTCGATACGTACAATGTTGTATTGCAGTGCGCCGGAATCGATGGCCTTGCCAATGTCGCCCACCAGCACCGATGAGTTGCCTACCGACTTCAGCGGCATCTGGTTCATCGAATTCGCATCGGGAAACTGACTGTTGGCGTAGATGTTGTAGTCTTTGGAGCCGATGCGCACATCGCCCGCCGGCAGGATCAGGTTGGAGCCATTTACAGCTGTCACAACATCGTTCAAGCTGAGATTGCGCGCCTCCATTTTCAGCGGATCCACGTAGATTTGGATCTGCCGATACGTTCCTCCATAGGGCTGCGGCACCGACGCGCCTTGCACATTCGAAATCTGGTTGCGCACCTGGAATTGCGCCAGATCCTTGAGGCTGGTCTCGTTCAGTCCCTGTCCCTTCAGCGTAACGAGGCAAACGGGTTGGGTCGAGGCGTCCATGCCCAGCACAACCGGCGGCAGCGTTCCCGGCGGCAATCGGCGCAGATCGGCCATGGCAAGGTTGGCAATGTTGCTCAAAGCCGCGTTGGGATCGGTACCCGGCTTGAAGTAGATCTTGATCAGGCTCACGCCGGTCAGAGAGCGTGACTCGCTGTGGTCGATATTGGCGCCCAGAGTGAAGAAGCGCTCGAAGGTGTTCGTAATGTCGGCTTCGATCTGCTGTGGAGGCATGCCGTTGTAGAACGTGGCCACCACCACTACCGGCATGTCAATCTTGGGAAACAGATCCACCGGCATCTGAGCAATGTTGACCACTCCCACAAGCGAAACCAGCAGGCAAAGCATGATGATGAAAAACGGAAACCTGAGAGCAAATTTCGGCATTAGTGCGCGCCTCCATCGCCTGCTTCGGACTTCATGTCGATCATGCCGCCCGTCTCCTGGATAGTCTCCGATGCCGGCTCGGTTGTATCGAGCGCACTGACCGCTTCGTTTTCCTGGTACTTATCCTGCCCTCCGATTACCACTCGATCACCAGGGCTGAGCCCGCTACTTATCTCGGCCAGCTTCGAACCTTGTAGTCCCACAGTGACGTTGCGTATGTGAACGTGATTGCTGCCATCGAGTTCGTAGACCGTTTCCTGCTGCCCATTCAGGACCAGCGCCTCCACAGGAATCGTTACGACATTTGTACGTTGCGCCAACTGCAACAGAGTGTTGGCGTACATTCCCGGCGCAATCGAAAGGTCCTTGTTCTCGACGTCTACTTCCGTTTCCATGGACCTGGTTTCGAAGTTCACTTCACGTGTGAAGCGCACAATCTTTCCGGTAAACGACCGGCCGATCGCGTCTACCCTCACCTGCAATTGGTCGCCGACGTGGACATATCTCACATCGTCCTCGGGTACAGGAATGCGCAGGCGAAGAAGATTGCTCTGCGAAATTCGGACGATAGGAAGTGCCTGGTCATTGGAGTTGGTGCCGCCCTGGATCAGTGCGCCCGTGTCCGCGTATCGCCAGATCACAACTCCATCCAGAGGCGCTGTGACATTGGTGTAGTTGTGTAGCGCCTCAACGCGCTGATTGTCTGACTGCGCTGCGCCGGTGTGTTCCTGTGCCGCCGCCATCGCCGATTTGGCTGCGTCAACCTGGGCCTCCGATGACAGATCCTTGGCCTCTGCATCGTCCAGTTCCTGTTGCGCGATCAAACCCGGCCGGCCCGCTGCTGCCTGCTTAAGCCGCTCGGACGCCGCATGCAGAGCCGCATGTTCTGCTTCTGCCCGGTAGATCTCGTGCTGCGCCCGTGTGATCTCCTCCTTGGTCTGCTGCAACTGGAAAACCGTCTGCTGCAACTCCGCCTTCAATTCCGGGACTTCAAGGACCGCGAGTGTCTGGCCTTCATGAACGATGTCGCCAATATCCACATTGATGCGCGACATGTAACCGCTCACCTTGGGGTGCACATCCACAACTTGGTAGGGCTGAAACTGCCCAGCCAAGGTCAGCACATGAGAGATATCGCCCCGCTGCGCCGTGGCGACCTTCGCGGATGGGACCGCAGCAGCTCTCGCTTCTGATCTGTTATCCGCCGTGTGGCAGGCAACAATGCTCGCCGTAAGCGGAAACGCCAATCCAATGGCGAAAATCGAGGGAGCTAGCCTTCGCATGTCTTGATTGCACCTCTTAGATCGAATTCTGTGATTGCTCGGCCTAAACAGGTGTGGCCCTTTCGCCATTGAAAAACGACACGCGACAACCGCCGATCAGCCCGAGGCGCATGCGGCAGTTGAATAAATGCGGAGAGGAAGAACTAGGTGAGAATCGGCGGAGGGCGAACTAAGAGGGTATTCAATAGGCCACGACGAATAAGCCAGGCACGATCCGTGCGGTGTCCCCTTTGACCTGACTCTTGCGGGTTCAATACGCTGAGTGCCAGCAATAGTGCGAAGAATCCAGCGGTCGGAGCGGTGTACCTAGTCGTAGTGGAGGTTTTCGTCCCGACTACGAGTCGGCTTCCCATCGTCCCAGTTTGCTCATTCCTGGAAAGGAGCTTAGCTTGGGGAATCTGGCGAGAAGATGCGTGAGGTGGGTCGTAAAGGGAGAGCTTATATTGCAGACCCCAGGTGAAGTCGCAAACAGCCAATCCCAGGTAGAGGAGCACCCCCCATGAGATCAAATGACCGAGTTGCGTTCCAATGTTGTACTTTCACCTGGAAAATGATCGAAGACTACCTGTTTAGGCTGACGCGGTCTGGATCGCGCTGCCAAGGCAAGAACTCACAAGCTGTTGGATAGCACCGTAGAGCAAATAGGTTGCTCAGCCGTCTTCAAATGGCAGGTGGTTATGGCAAGGATCGGTCCAGCGTGTCAACTAACCCCCACACGCAGGTATTCTCGCGTCAGGATGGCCCGCAATCGGGGCGCGATGGCTGAGTCACAGGAGATCTGCAGGGAGCGGCACCGGTCGATGGCAGTTTTCAAGTCGCGAATGAACGCGACGCAGGACGGGCACGCCTCGATGTGACCTCGCATCTGATCGCAGGTGAGAGGCTCTACCCTGCCATCCAGATACTCGGAGAGATTGGCGAAAAGATCGCGGCATTCGCTTGGGCGCTTAACTGGCTTGGCTTTGGACCTTCTGGGGTTTTTGGACTTGAGGACCTGATTCTCCCCAGGCTTTGAGATGCCCCTGAGGAGTTGGTTCATCTCCTTGCGCACACCTAGACGTGCCCGATGAAGCCGAATCCGCACCGTTCCCTGTTGCAGTCCGAGAATCAGTGCAACCTCTTCGGTTGTTAAATCTTCCATATCGTGAAGCACTAGCACGATGCGCAGGTTCGCCGGGATGCGAAGGATAGCCTGTTGAAGCAGGTCGTGCTGCTCGGCGTGAAGGTAGTTGCCTTCCGGACCTTTCCCGGCATCCTGAAGCAACGACCCCAAGTCTTCATCGCTCGGCATCAACTCGTCGAGGGAGAGCATATTTGCCGGAGCGTGGGCGGGCTTGCGGCGCATGCGCCAGCAGCGATTTCTTGTTACGGTATAAAGCCAGACTGCGAGAGCCTGCGGGTTTTGAATTTTGACCAGGTGCTTCAGTGAGCGGAAGAGTACCTCCTGCATGGTGTCTTCGGCATCCTCAGGATGTCCGCAGACCTTCATGCTGAAGGAATAGACCGTCTTCTGCAGAAGGCCTATCGCTTCTTCGACAGATTCAGGGGTGTTTTGGCCCAAGAGGTCTATGGCTCGGATCAGTTCAGGTCGCATCGACTGGGGTCACTTAGAGGCTCCACCAGTATACGACCCGGGACGTTGCCCTATTTGACGACGCTGCAGTTGGCATCTTTCAGGCCAAAGGCGCGCAAAATAGGCATAGCCGGACACCAGTTGGTGAATGTCGATTGCAGCAGATTGAGCCCGACGAAGACTGTGAGCAACAGCCAGTAGGGTGAAAGGTAATGCGCAAGCGCAATTGACAAGAGCACCATGACGCCTGCCATCAGGCGTACACCACGTTCGACTGTCATAGAGAATCTCCTTCTTCGCTTTCTGGTTGAGAGTCAGGCACGGCTTGATGCCGAGAATGAACCATGTAGTAAAGCACCGGAATAGTCGGCCACGAGAGGAATGTGGATGCGACCGCACCAGCAATCAGCGATAGTGCGAGTCCCTGAAAGATGGGATCGGTAAGAATCACGCTTGCACCGACAACAACCGCTGCCGCGGTCAGGAGCATGGGACGGAAGCGAGTTGCTCCCGCATCGATCACCGCATCGGCCAGCGGGATTCCCTGACGGATACGAAGTTCGATGAAGTCAACGAGAATAATCGAGTTGCGCACGATGATGCCGGCGCCAGCAATAAAGCCGATCATGGAAGTGGCCGTGAAGAATGCGCCCATCATTGCATGGGCGGGCATGATGCCCACCAATGTGAGGGGGATGGGAGCCATGATGATCAGCGGCACGATGAAGGAGCGGAACCAGCCCACCACAAGCACGTAGATGAGCACCAGCACCGCGGCGAATGCCAGGCCCATATCGCGGAATACTTCGATCGTGATATGCCACTCGCCGTCCCACTTCATCGAGTAGTGATCCGTGGACTCGGGCATCATGGAGTTATAGCGGGTGAGCGTGTATCCGGCCGGAAGGGTGAGATGGTCGAGATCCTTGTTCATTTTCAGAATGGCGTAGACCGGACTTTCTATTGCTCCCGCAACGTCGCCGGTGACATAGACCACGCGGCGCAGATTCTTGTGATAGATACTGCGCTCGATGGTCTTGTGCTCGACGATGACCAACTCGCGCAGCGACACCATGGAGCCGTCGGCGCCGGGTAGGCGAATATTGTCCAGTCCCTGCTCGGAAGAGCGATCGGCCCGGTCAAGTTCGACAATTGCCGGAACGGGTTCGCGAGCGGCCTGATCGTGCATGAGGCCGACCTGGGTTCCGGACAGGGCCAGCGCCAGGGCATGGGCCACGTCCGAGACCGCGATGCCGTGCTGCGCCGCCTTCACCTCGTCCACGCGGATCTGCAATCGCGGTTGCGGGTCTTCGACATACCAGTCCGCGTCCACAACACCTGCGGTGTGTTCGAAGATGGACTTGATCTGTTGCGCAACTTCGGCCTGGCCGGCGAGATCTGGGCCGTAGACCTCTGCGACGAGAGTCTGGATGACCGGCGGCCCCGGAGGCACTTCACTGACCTGAATGCGAGCGCCATACTGGTTGCCGATGGCATCGAGCAGCGGACGAAGCCGCTTGGCGATGCCATGGCTCTGCACACTGCGTTCCTTGGCCGGTAGCAGGTTTACCTGGATATCTGCCTGGTTCGGCTGGCTGCGCATGTAGTAGTGGCGCACCAGGCCATTGAAGTTATAGGGGCCCGAGGTGCCTGTGTAGGTCTGATAGTTGAGTACGTCCGGCTGCCGTGCAAGTTCATCTCCGAGCGCCTGGGCGACGCGCGCCGTCTGTTCCAGCGGCGTACCATCGGGCATGTTGATGACAACCTGTAGTTCGCTCTTGTTGTCGAATGGCAGCATTTTGACGCGCACCAACCCCAAAGGCACCAGCGCCATCGAGACCACCAGCAGGATGGCCACTCCTATGAAGAACAGGTAGCGATTGCGCGGAGACCGGATGAGCGGCGTCATGATGCGCCGATAGAGCTTGGTCCGCCAGTTCTCGGTTTCCGGCTCAAGGACCTTGGCCCCTTCAAGATGCTTGCCTAACAGGCGAAGCGCGGCCCAGGGAGAAACCACAAACGCTACCATCAGCGAGAAGAGCATGGCCGCAGAAGCGCCAACGGGGATGGGCCGCATGTAGGGGCCCATGAGCCCGCGGACAAAGGCCATTGGCAATACAGCCGCTATGACGGCGAAGGTGGCTAAGATGGTGGGATTGCCAACCTCCGCCACTGCCTCGACCGCAACGACGCTCATGGAGCGGCCATGATTCTCAGGCAAGCGGAAGTGGCGCACCATGTTTTCAACCACAACAATGGCGTCATCGACAAGAATGCCGATGGAGAAAATCAAAGCAAAGAGCGTGACACGATTGATGGTGTAGCCAAGGAAGTAAAACACCGACATGGTAAGCGCCAGCGTGACAGGGATAGCCAAAAGCACCACGCCTGATTCGCGCCATCCCAGGAAGAGAGCTACGAGAAGAGTCACAGACAACGTGGCCAGAAGCAAATGCTCAAGCAGTTCGTCCGACTTGTTCTTCGCTGTCTCTCCGTAGTTCCGCGTGGTGGTCACGGTGACGTCGCTAGGAATGCTGACTCCCTGCATCTCATGTACGCGTTTGAGGACAGCGTTCGAGATATCGGTTGCGTTGGTCCCTTTGCGTTTGGCCACGGTAATGGTCACGGCCGGATACTGGCCCATGCCCTGATGTGCCGCTGCGCCTGCTTTCGTGGTTCCATAGACAACGTAGTCCGATGGTTCCGCAGGACCATCGACGATTTTGTCGGCTACGTCGCGCAAATAAACCGGGCGACCGTGAACGACTCCAACAACCACAGCCTCCAGATCTTCGCGCTGGGTGAAAATGTTGCCGGCGTCGACGCGCACCTCCTGGTTGTTCTCAGAGAAGTTCCCAGCCTGCACGCTTGCGTTCGCGGCCTGCAGATGTCCGACAATTGCCATCGGCGACAGGTCATAGGCATTCAGCTTTTCAGTGCTCAGAACTACGCGCATGGTGCGGGGGAGACCACCGATGATCGACGTTTCCGATACATCGCCAATCTTCTCAATGTTGTGCTGCATCTCATCGGCGATGGCGCGCAGTTGATAGCCGTTGTAATGCTCACCCCAGAGCGTCATGGCCAGAATGGGCACATCGTCGATGGATCGCGCCTTGATGAGCGGCTGAGAAACGCCCGGCGGCATGCGATCGAAGTTCGAGTAGAGCTTGCTATAGACCTTGATCAGCGCATCTTCCTGCGGCGTGCCGACCAGGAAGCGGACGATGACCATGCTCTGTCCCGGAGCCGAGGTCGAATATACATATTCGACGCCGGAGATCTGGTGCACCAGATTCTCGATGGGCAGCGTCGCGCGCTCTTCCACCTCAGCAGGCGACGCGCCGGGCATGGCGGTCGTGATGTCCAGCATGGGAACGAGAATCTGCGGCTCTTCTTCGCGGGGAATGATGGCGACCGCGAAGATTCCGAGGGCAAGCGACGCGGCAATGAACAGCACTGTTAGTTTGGAGTTGATGAACGTATGTGCCAGGCGTCCGGCGATACCAAGATCTTGCGTCATGGGCGAACCCCTGCACTCGCCTCAATGCGCTTGCCGGCGATGTCACGGTCTGAAGGTGCATCCACAAGCTTTTCGCCCGCTGAGACGCCGGAGAGGACTTCCACAAGGTCTCCCTGCGGCGAGCCCAAAGTCAGGTAGCGAAGCTGCGCGATTCCCTGGCTATCGAGCACGTACGCGCAGGAAAGAGAGCCGCGCGAAACAACGGCGGAGCGTGGAATGAGGATCGCCTGCTTGGTGCCGTTGGCGAACATCGCCGTTCCATACATGCCCGCACGCATCTGAGTTGAGGAAGGGAGGTCGATCTTGACGAGGAAGCTGTGACTCGATGGATCGGCGGCAGGAACAATCTCCGCCACGGTCCCGGCCAGGTTGCCCGGTGAACCGCCATCGATCGCCACCGGCACCTTCATCCCCTTGTGAATCGCGCTAATTGCCGACTCATCCACCGACGCTTGAAGTTGCAGAGCCCCGGCCTGATCAACCTGGAGTAAGGGCACGCCCGGTGCGGCCATCGTCCCCGGATCGGCCATCCGCGCCGTCACCACGCCCGCGAATGGTGCAACCAGCCGCGTGTAACTCATCATCGTGCGCGCCCCGTTCTCCTGGGCTCGCGCCGCGTCGGTCTGCGCGCGCACAGCTTCAAGATTCGCTGCCGCTGCTTCGGCGCGCCGCGACACTTCGTCCATCTCCTGCGGGCTTACGCTCTTCTCGGACTGAAGCTGCTTGTACCGGTCGAGCGTGCTCGCCGCCAGTGCGGCGTTTGTCTGCGCGGCTACTTGCGCATTCTGAGCCGCCTTTACGCCCGCCTGCGCCTGCTCCACCGAAGCGTGCAACGCCGCATCGTCGAGTACCACCAGGGTTTGTCCGGCCCTTACGCTGTCGCCCTCGTGCACCAGCACCTGCTGGATGCGGCCCATCACCTGTGCCGAAACCACGGCGGATTCCCTGGCATGAACAGTGCCCGTGGAGCTCAGGCCGAGCGGCACTTGTTGTTGCTGGCTTTCAACAATCCGCGCCTCCACGGTTTGTGTTGCTGCCGGCGTTGCGGCAGACTCACCGCCATGGCAACCGGCAATCAGCGCAGCGGAAGCGCCAAGCAAACTCAACCACAAGACATTCTTCATTGCAATTCCTCCGCAGCATCGGGAGTCAGAGCCCCGGTCGCGTATAAAAGTTCGCTATAGGCCATGGCATTTCCGTAGACGGCATGCCAGTAGTTGGATTGGCTTTCCCGCTCGGCATCCTCAGCCCGCAGCAGATCGGTGATGGTGGCAAGTCCCGCGCTGTAGCGGTTCTTCAAAATGCGAAGGCTTTCGGCGGAGTCGTTCATTGCAGCCCGAGCTGTATCCAGCGAGAGTGCCGCAGTCTGCCGGTGAATGTGCGCCTGGCTCACCTGGAGCCGCAGATGCTGCTGCGTGGCCGTGACTTGCGCGTCGATCTTCTGTTTTGCCGCGCTCTCACGGGCCAGCTGCGCGCGCTTGCCCAGGGGCAGAAGGTCCACATTGATCTGCACGCCGGCCACCCAATTGTTTCCGCCTGAGCCGGCAAACGATGTGCGGTCCTCTTCCCAGTTGCCGTAGGCGCTCACGCGCGGACCAAAGTCTGATTTTGCCGCACCCAATGCGGATGCCTGTGCCGATTGCGCCTGCCCCAGCGCTATCAGATCCGGCCGTGTCTTGACGGCTATGGCAATCTCGTCTTCCAGCCCGCCTTGCGGAAACGTATGCGGCTCAATTGGCTTGAGCTCGCTTTCCTTCAGATCGGGAACGCCCATCGCCTCGCGCAATGCCGCCCATGCAAGTTCCAGGTCGCCCTGGGCCGCAATCAGTTCCTGCTTGCGCGCGGCCACATTCACGTCGGCCGACATCCGATCTGACTCCACGGCGAGGCCAGCCTTCACGTGCTCGTCTACAGAATTTAGCAGTGCCGCCGCTGTCTGCTGCTCGTGCTGGGCTACATCGACGGCTCGCTGTGCGTAAAGCACTTGCTGATACGCTCCGACGACCCCGAACACAATCTGCTGATCGACTGCTTTGGCCGATGAAGAAGCGCTTTGCTTGAAGAGGTCCGCGCGGTGAATCTGCTTTTGCGTCTTGAACGAATCGAACGCTATCCACTGCCCGGAGAAGCGCGTTGAGAAGTCCCCGATGGGTTGCGGAAAATTAAGCGCGTTGAGCGCAAAATCCGCCTGCGTGAACTGCCGTTGCCGCAGACGGGTCCCGAAGGCATAGACGGGGTCGTTACCACGCGATATGTCCTCAGTAAAGCCGAGTTGGGGCAGCAGCGCGGTGCGCGCCATCGTGGCGGCGGATTTTGCCTCCTGGTTATCGGCACGCGCAATTGCGACCTCAGGGCTTTGCAACAGAGCCATATCGATGGCCTGCCGAAGCGTCAGCGGTTCCTGCGCCACGAGGGCCGATCCCAAATTACAAAGCAGGAGAGATAGGCCCATAAATGGAAAAAGGCGAGAAGGCTTTGGGTGAAACATACTTGGATATTGCATTCATTGGAATAAAGTCCACGAACAAGGAATTCGTTACAAAAGTGCATGAAATAAGATTTGCCTGTACCGATGACTGCCCCCGCGATACAGCCTCCCGAAGTAGGACGTCCGGCGGGTTTGAAGGCACAGCAAGCCAGAGAAGCGCTACGCGGGGGATAACGGAAGGGTGAGATTCAGGAAGTCTGTGGCAGGGCTGGTATTCAAAAGGTTGATTTCTAATCGTTTGTCGTCCAAAGGGGAGGCCAGCGTCGAAGCTGCGGCTCTCAGAGGCCAGGCTGCCTTGAGGTGAACACCGGACCCGGTGATCGCCTTACTGTCTGTCGGGGACGAAGGCCGAGACAGGAATGGTGACCGACCCCATTCGGCCTGAGTTTCTGTCCACGACAAGAATACGCAGCGAAGCCGTACCCGGCTGCAACTGAACGAGATGTTCGTAAGGAATGCCTGTGGACAGCAACTTCTGATACGTCGAAGACTTCAGCCGCAGCCCCAGCGTTTGCCCCTCGACCTGCGCATGGAGGCCCGCATCGTCGCGCTGGATGAAGAAGACATCCAGCTTGTCCATCAAGCGCTCCGACTGCTGTTCCACAGCCAGCCCACCAGCCGCGATGTTGAGCTTCAAGTCGGCGCGCTGCTCCATGCGGGGCACTTTGGTGGTTACTGTCAATTCATTTGCATCCGCAGGTTGCCATACAGCCTGCTGGAAGCGGTCCTTCAGAGTGGCCGGCTCTTTCGTGTAGAGGTAGCCAGTACGGTAGCTCAACGTGAGGCCGCGCTGTTTGCCGATGAGCTTGACCGTGATGGCATGGTAATGGCCATCTGCCGGTTGATCCGGAGAAAAGCTCAGCAGATACGTGGCATTACCGTCGTCCACGATCTGCGCAAGCGCGGCCAGCAGATCCCCGGATCGCCTGATCGCGCGCCCCCCGGTGGCCTCTGCCACTTGGCGAACGGGCCACTGGATGGGGTGAACATCCTCCAGCATCTCAGCCTTGTTACGCCCTGATTGGTCGATCGGAATGCTCCCCGCCTGGGGGTTAATCGGAGTAAGTTCCACGCTACGGTGTTGGATGTCGGCGGCAATTGCAGATGTCTCCAGTTGCGAAATATCGAAGGGATAGACGGCCACATGCGCGTCGTTCATGGCCTCCTGCGCGCGCAGGACAAAACTGTCGAGGAGACCGGGGTTCCGGTCGGCGCCAACTTCCTGATCGCGCCAATCGGCGAAGACGTTGTCGGTGGAGAACCAGACCAGGTTCTTGTGCCCGCCAACAGCGCCCAGCCGGCGCGCCACACCGACGAGAATAATCAGCGACGCACGCGCTGGGTTGCTCCCCATGGTGAGTAGCTGAGGATCGACGGGAGAAAGCCCGACCGGCAAATCCGCTTGATTGCCGTTCACTGAATTGAGGTCGGAGACGTTGTGCACTTCACTGAACCGCTGGCGGTTGCGTGTCTCTTCGTCTTGAGCTTGCGCAACGGACTGCGCCGTGGGCATCCACTT
>Ga0224554_1000970_pt1 | contig 20353 bp, 20 predicted proteins | sample 714S22024metaG_FD_180666 | JGI IMG/M metagenome (GOLD analysis project Ga0224554, IMG submission 180666) | Peat soil microbial communities from Stordalen Mire, Sweden - 717 S2 20-24 | ecosystem: Environmental > Terrestrial > Soil > Wetlands > Peat | place: Sweden: Norrbotten County, Stordalen...
ACCTCTGTTCCAGGAAAATGCCGCTGGCTGGGGCCCGTGTTGGCATTGGCAAAATCGACTGCTTTGGGATGGGCGCCTTGACCAGCGTTCGACTGTTTACCGATGGATAACTGACGAGTAGGCGACTGTCGAGTAGGCGACTGACGAGTAGGCGACGATCCGACAGCTAATCCGCTGTGAGCAGTACAATGCTGACAAATGCCGACGAGATTGGACTCTGGATGGTTCAAGCGAGTGAAGGAAGTTGTCATGGTGAAAGCAGCGATCTTCTGCCTGCTGTGTATCGCATTATCGACGGAGGTTGTCACAGCCGAAGAGGGACAATTCATCGGTGTATATCGCAATTTCGCCGAGGGATATTCGATCAAGATTCCGCGTGGGCTGAGAGGAGATGCGGGACCTGGGGTGACTCAACGCGGTGTGAGTATTTCCCTTCCATCGGGCGGGGTGCTCTCGGTATGGGGAGAACCGAATAGCCTAGAGTGGAGAGGGCCATCAGACGGTGTGCAATCGAGACTCGAAGACGGAGAATGTGCTTCCGGAAAAGCTGCTTCCGGGAAAGCTGGACCTTCGAACGTTGTTATTGGACGTATAGCGGGTGCGCAAGGAACACTCGCGTGTGGAAATGCGGTGGAGATCATGTTCCTCGCGTTTAGGCCGGGTGGTGGCCCAATCTATTGGCTGATGTTGACAAGTTCTCCCGCTCACGAGAGCGAGGACAAAGCCATATTGGAGAGGGTAGCCGCCAGCTTCAGGATCATTCCGTGGCGGTAACTCCCGTACCCGGTTTCTTGTGTTCCGGTCGAGTCACCGTCCAACCGGAAGTTACTCGTTTTTGCTGACAGGCTGCCTCCGAAAGGCAACTGCAGATCCTTCGTTTACCATCCCCAAACTGAAAAACGTTTGGGGCCCCGTGCACTCTGGATGACAAGCATTTTGTGTGTACCGATGCAGGGCGCCTCCTGATTGTTGGCGGATCACCGCCAACCCGGACCTTACTCGTTTTCGGGCATGCTAGTTCGGTTTCGAGGCGAACATTCGTCAATGGGCCGCACAGGCGATCTGCCGCCCAGGACTCGAATTCCAGTGCGAAGAATTACACTAAACACTCCGCTTCGAGTTCAGCACATCTGCGGTTTCAAGAAAGCACCATGCATCCAGTCATTGAAGTCTCGGGAGTGCGCAAGACCTACGGCAAAACCGTCGCCGTTGAGGAAGCATCGTTCGAAGTCATGCAGGGGGAGATCTTCGGACTTATCGGGCCCAACGGTGCGGGTAAAACCACCACGATGGAATGCATCGAGGGGATTCGCAAGCCGGACCGCGGCACCATCGCAGTGCTTGGTCTTGACCCGTTTCGCCAGGTGTACAACTTGCAGGAGCGGATCGGAGTGCAGCTTCAGCAGGCGCAGTTGCAGAAGCGCATTAAAGTGTGGGAGGCAGTGGATCTGTGGGCGTCGCTCTACGGAAAGAAAGCTGCCGATGCAGAGCGACTGCTGGAACAACTTGGCCTGACCGACAAGCGCGGCGCGTGGTTCATGAATCTCTCCGGAGGCCAGAAGCAGAGACTGTTTATTGCGCTGGCGTTGATCAACGATCCGGAAGTCGTGTTTCTGGACGAGCTGACCACCGGGCTCGATCCGCAGGCGCGGCACGCAATCTGGGACCTGGTGCGCGGCATTCGCGAGCGCGGCAAGACGGTGTTTCTGACGACTCACCTAATGGAGGAGGCCGAGCGTTTGTGCGACCGGGTCGCCATCATGGAGCACGGACGGATCATCGACATCGACACGCCTGACGGCCTCGTCCGCCGGCACTGCCCGGAGCGCACCGTGGTTCTGGTTCAGGACAAGGAGACCGGCGGCGAACCCTTTGATAGGATTCCGCAAGTGGAGTCGGTGACCCGGGACAACCTGCGATTCACCATTCGCGGGCGGGGCGACGACCTGGTCACCGAAGTGATTCACTGCCTCTCGGAGAATCAGATTCGGGTTACCGATTTCCGCACGATTTTCCCCAACCTTGAGGACGTTTTTCTCAAGCTCACTGGCCGCTCCATTCGCGAATAGGACCTACATGATGCTGCGTGGACTCTGGAAATTGACGTGGATCGAGCTCAAGGTCTTTATGCGCGAACCGCTGGGCGCATTCGGCACCATCGGCGTGCCTGTCTTGATCTTCGTCGCCCTGGGCCATTTTACAAATCTCCGCATCGGCGCACCCTCGCAGGCTGCCAGCGGTCTGCCCTCTGGCAATGTTCCGATTCTGGTGGCGCTGCTGATCGCGATCAGCGCTGTGCTTTCACTGGTCACCATCGTCTCGATCTATCGCGAGGGCGGCATCCTGAAGCGGCTGCGCGCGACGCCGCTGCGCCCACAGACCATCCTCAGTGCGCACGTGATCGTCAAGCTGCTGCTGACTACGGCAACACTGGCGTTGATGTTCGTAGCGGGGAAGCGCTACTTTCCGCCGGGAGCGCATGTGCCCTGGATCTCGTTCACCATCGCCTTGCTCATCAGTACGTGGAGTATCCTGTCAGTCGGCTTTGTCATCGCCAGCATCGTTCCCACCGCGCGCTTTGCGCAGCCGGTCGGCGCGGTGATTCTCTATCCCATGATCGCGATCTGCGGACTCTTTGTGCCGATTGCCAATCTGCCGCCGGTGCTGCGCGCTGTAGCGCAAGTACTGCCGCTTACCTACGCTGTGCGGCTGCTCGAGGGCATTTGGGCCGGTGACGGATGGCTGGCTCACGTCGGCGACGTAGCAGCGCTGACAGTGTTGTTTCTGATTTTTACAACCATCTCCGCAAAGGTATTTCGCTGGGAATAGCGAGGCCTGCTGTTCGGCTCCAAAAACTCTACCAGCTGTGCAGCCACTCCTCGTCGCGGCCGATACGTACCGGCGCCCTGAACAACTCGCTCAGGCGGCCTTCCGTGAGCAGTTCCTCGCGGGGGCCGTCGCCTACGATGCGGCCGTCGCGCATGAGGATGATGCGCTCGATTTCGGGAAGAATGTCGCCGAGGTGATGCGTCACAAGCACCAGTCCCGTTCCCTCCTGCGCCAGCCTGCGCAGCGTCTCTCGCAGTTCGCGTTGCGCGGCCAGATCGAGCGCGTTTGACGGCTCGTCCAAAAGCAGTTGGCTGGGCCGGTGGACGAGCGCGCGCGCAATCAAGATGCGCCGTTTTTCGCCGGCAGACATGGTGCCCACCAGTTGTGAGCCAAGATGCTTGGCTTCCATGCGAGCCAGGGCTTCAGCGGCTCGCGTCCGCATCTCCGGGGTCACCTCAAGATTGGGCCACAGCGTGGATGCCGAGAAGAAGCCGGCGGTCACGGCGTCAAGGCCCGTGGTGACGGCGGTCCGCTCTCCGGGTAGCTCGAAGCCCATGGTGCCCGAGCCCACAATGCCGAAATGCCTGCGCAACTGAGTTAGATCCCAGCGCTCGCGGCCGAAGATGCGCACCAGCATGCCGGGCTTGACGATGGGGTAGATCTGGCAGGTCATGGCTAGAATCAAAGTCGATTTTCCGCAGCCGTTCGGGCCGAGGATGGCGACGTGTTCTCCGGCGCGGAGGTTCAGGTTCACGTCGTGCAGCACCACACGGTCGCCGCGCGCCACGTTTACCTGGCGCAGGCAAAGAAAATCCGCTGCCGGCAATTCCGTCCCAGTGCCGTTTGCCGCCGCGCTAAAATTCTCCGCCATCAAGCTCCCGCCGCAGGGTCGAGACCCCGTCCACCTGCTAGATTAAATGGATTGACCTTCGTGTATTGCTTCGTTCACCCCGATGACTGACCTTTCCCGACTCATTATTCCCCGCGGATTTCGCTTCGGCGCCATCAAAGCCGGCGTCAAGGCGAGCGGCCGCCCCGATTTTTCTCTCATCGTTGCCGACGCGCCAGCCAACGCTGCCGCGGCCTTTACTGCCAACAAAGTGTCTGCTGCGCCACTCATCGTGGACAAGCAGCACCTGAGTGCCACCGGGGGCAAGGTGCGCGTGGTGGCCATCAACGCGGGCAACGCAAACTGCGCCGCCGGCCAGGCAGGTCTCGACGCCGCGCGCGCCACCTGCGATGCGGCGGCTCGCGTCTTCGGCTGCAAGCCGGAGGAGGTTTTTCCATCTTCGACAGGCGTGATTGGCGTGCCGCTGCCGGCGCAAAAGCTCATTGACGTGATGCCAGCGCTGGCCGGTTCGCTGGGCGCAGAGCAAGATCATTTTCTTGAGGTCGCTCACGCCATCCTGACCACCGACACAGTGGAGAAGACCGCTTTTGCGCGACTTGAAGTCTCCGGCTCCGATGGCGCTCCGTGTGAGATCCGTATTGCAGCCGTGGCCAAAGGGTCCGGCATGATTCACCCGCAACTTGTGCCGCACGCCACCATGCTGGTTTACATTCTCACAGATGCGGCGGTCGAGCCCGCGGTGCTCGACACATATCTGCGATCCGCCATCGAAGTCAGCTTCAACCGCATCTCGGTGGATGGCGACACGTCAACCAACGACACCGTGCTGCTGCTTGCCTCGGGTGCAGGCGGCGGAAAAATCGGCGCTGGCAATGCCGCCTTTGCCACTGCGCTCACTGAGGTGTGCACGTCTCTGGCGCGCCAGATCGTCTCTGACGGCGAAGGGCTCTCCCACGTGGTTGAGTTGCGCATTGAAGGCGCGGCCAGCAACGCCGATGCGCTGCGCGTGGCAAAAGCCATTGCCCACTCTCCGCTGGTCAAGACTGCCTGGGCCGGCAATGATCCCAACTGGGGTCGTTTGGCTGCCGCCATTGGTTACTCGGGCGCGCAGATCGATCCCGATCGCTTCGACATCTGGTTCGGCGAGCTGCCCATCTGCCGCAACGGCGGGCGCGCCCCGGAGTTCGACGAGGTGTCAGCCCACGCCTACATCAGCCAGCACGATTTCACCATCAACATCCAGCTCCATCAGGGCGACGGCCGCTGTGTGTTCTGGACCACTGACCTGACCCATGAGTACATCCATATCAACGCCGACTACTCCACCTAGGCCGCTCCGATCGGAATTGTTTCGCGCGCGAATCCAGGCCAGCGCTGACGCTTCAATTTACAATCGCAGCAACTACTGAGGCCCCTCGACTCAATGACGACCGCAAGCTCGAAAGTTGCTTCCCAGCTCGATGCGGCGCCCCCGCAGAACGGCTTCTCGCTCATCTCCAATGACAAGCTCCTTGAGCTCTACAGCACCATGCTGAAGTGCCGCATGCTCCAGGCGCGCATCCGCACTCTTTCAAATGGACCGGCCGCATCGCATTCCGCCGTCCGGCCCGAGGCCGCAATCGCCGGCGCCACTGTCGACCTTCTTTCCGGCGACACCCTCGCCCCTTCTCCCCACGGCCTGGTCCCCGCCTTCGTCAAAGGCCTCCGGCTCGGCAACATCTTTTCCATGGTCGCGCCCGGGGGCGTCAAGCCGCGGCCGCCGTATGCGCGGCTCAATCTCATACCGCCCTCTCTGAGGCTCGCCGCCCAACTCGAACGAGCGATTGAAGTGGCAACTGCAAACAAGAAGGCCAGGAACAAGCGGATCGTTGTAGCCTTCTGTGGCAACTCCACCGCATCGCCCGAGCCTCTGCACCATGCCATGCGCCAGGCCGGAAAGCGCGACCTCCCCATTCTTCTCGTCTGCAACAGCGACTCAGAATCAGAGGAGGTCTGCCGCAAAGCGCAGGAGTGCGATTTCCCAGGAGTCATCGTCGATGGCGACGATGCTATTGCGGTCTATCGCGTCGCTACTGAGGCCATGGCCCACGCGCGCCGCGGCAGTGGTCCGACTCTCATCGACTGCAAACCCTGGGTGCTGCCCGGCCAAGAACTAGCAAAGAGTCGCGCAACTCACGATCCCCTCCTCAGGATGGAACAGTACCTGACCCGCAAGGGCCTCTTCGACAAGAAGTTCAAATCCAAGGTCACCGCGAGCTTCCGCCGCGAACTCGAATCTGCGATCAACGCCAACGGTCCCAGGCCGCTCTGACGGGCCGCGCCCTCGGCACCTTGACTGCGGCGCTATAATTCTTCTTCCGCTGCGTGAAGGAGAAAGATGATGCGCTGGAATCGAAGAAACTTCATCAAGGCTGCGGCATCCGCCGCAGTCGCGAGTCGGGGCCTTACTTTACGTGCTCTGACAGGTAGCGCTGACAGGCTGAACTGGTTTCGCGAAGCCAAGTTCGGCATGTTCATTCACTGGGGTCCTTACTCGGTTGCCGGTGTCGAAGCATCCTGGCCCATCCTCATACCCAACAGCGAAATTACTGAAGCTGAGTACCGCGCCCTGCCTGAGCGCTTCAACCCGACGCTCTTCGATCCGCATGCATGGATCGCACTCGCAAAGTCGGCAGGCCAGCGCTACATGGTCTTTACCACCAAACACCATGACGGCTTCTGCATGTTCGATTCCCTCTACACCAGCTACAAAATCACAAGCACACCCTACGGCAAAGACATCGTGAAGATGCTGGCCGACGCCTGCCACGCAGACAACATGCCCCTGGGCTTCTACTATTCGCCTCCGGATATGAACCACCCCGGTTTCCGCGATATGTCCAAACCCGCGACCAAGAACTTTCGCGGCGAGCCCGAGCGTCCCGAGTGGCCCTTGTACCTGGATTACATGGGCCTGCAACTGGATGAACTGCTCACCCGCTACGGTTCGGTTGCCGAGTTGTGGTTCGATTCCGTCGACATGAGAGTACAGGCTGAGTACGATGGGCAGCGTTTTCTCGACCAGGTGCGCCACCTGCAGCCGGACACCGTGGTCAATAACCGCCTCGGTGTGCCCGCCGACTTTATCACCCCTGAGCAGTTCATCCCCAAGGCGATCCCCGTGAAAGGTGTCCGCATGGACAGCCCCGATCACAGCCAAGCCGACAAGATGGCCGTCGCGGTTCCCCGTGCCGAGGACTTCCAGCCCTGGGAAACCTGCATGACCATCAACAATACCTGGGCCTACCGGCCAAAAGACCACAACTTCAAATCAACCGATATATTGATACGCGTGCTTATTGAAGTCATCAGCCGGGGCGGCAACTTCCTGCTGGACGTGGGCCCGCAGCCGGATGGCGTCATTCAACCGGAATTCGTCGAACGCCTGCAGGCAATGGGTGAGTGGACCAGGCGCAATGCCGCTGCAATCTATGGCAGCACCTACGGCCCACTTCAGGGCCAGGCCGCATACCGCACTACATCGCGCGCTGGAAAATTCTACGTCTTCGCCATGGACTCGGCTGCAACGGAACTCATCGTCGGTCCCCTTGACCGGCCGGTGCGCGAGGTAAAGTTGCTGGCAACCGGAAAGCCGCTCACGTTCCACACCAACGGCAAGAACACAAGCATCCCGCTGAACAAGGAGTTGTGGGAGCAGGGAATTCCGGTGCTCGAGGTCGGCTAGCGCGCGCGCGGATGCGTCTTGTCGTAGACCTGCGTCAACTGCCCGGTGGTCAATTGCGTGTAGCGCTGCGTGGTTGAGAGCCGTTCGTGGCCCAGTAGTTCCTGGATGGCGCGCAGGTCTGCGCCCTCTTCCAATAAATGTGTGCCGAATGCGTGACGAAGCGTGTGCGGATGCACATCGGAGGAGAGTCCGCGCCGGATGGCGATGCGCTTGACGATGCGGCCCACGCTGCGCGTGGTGAGCCGCGCCTGGCCGTTGCCCGTCTTGCCCAGCCCGCGCAGGCGCAGGTTCAGGAATAGTGCCGGCGTTGGCGCGCCCCATGTTTGTCCGGTTGCGGCCAACCGTGCCGAGCGCTCAGTCATATATACACGCAGCGCCTCTGCCGCCGCGTCTCCCAAAGGAACGTAACGCTGTTTTTGTCCCTTGCCGCGGACCAGGATTGCTTCATTGGCCCAATGAATGTCATCCAGGTTCAGGCCCGTCAGCTCGGCGTTGCGGATGCCGCAGCCATACAGCAGTTCCATAATCGCCCGGTCGCGCGCAGGCCAGCTCGCCGCCTCTTCGTCCACTGAGTCCACCACCTGGTTCATTTGTTCAATGGAGGGAACGCGCGGCAGATGTTTTGGCAGGCGGGGCGTCGACACAAGAGACGCAGCATTCTGATCGATGTATCCGGTGCGCGCAAGCCACTTGAACCAGCTGCGAATGGCTGCCAGAGCCCGCGCCGCCGAGGCCTTGGAAAGCCCGCGCTCATAAAGTGTGCCCAGGTAGGCGCGGATGTCGGTGTGCTCGATGCTCTGCACCGTCAGTCCCGCCTCGCCTCTTTTCGCGGCCCACGATGCAAAGCCATGCAACTCGCGCTCATAGGCGCGCAGCGTATGCGATGAAGCGCCCCGCTCATTGGTCAGGACCTTGATAAAGCCTTCGACCAATTGACTGAGCGGCGATTCGATCGCGGGCGCGTGCGATGCGCTCATGCCGGCTCCTCGCCCGCATCGGTATGGACAACGGTGGGCTGACCCTCGTGCTCCTCATCCGGTTCCGCTGCGATCCGCCCCGACGAATCCACGGCTTCAAGTCTTGATGCCCCTCGCGGATGATGCTCACGGTGAACTGCCTTGAGGCGGCCCAGAGCCAGATGCGTGTACACCTGCGTGGTTGAAATATCGGCGTGACCCAGAATCAACTGCACGCTGCGCAGATCGGCTCCATGCTCCACCATGTGGGTGGCGCAACTATGGCGCAGCCTGTGCGGGCTGGCAGAGTTGTTCGACATTTTCACCACCTGCCACACCCACTGCCGCGTCAGCGGCATGCCGCGCAGGGAAAGAAACAGCCGCGCCGGGTCCGGTTGCGATTTATCTTTGCGCGCGGCGCTGGCCTTGCTTCTTGAGCTGATGCGCGCAAGGTGCGGCCTGCCCTTTTGCAGATATTCTTCCAGGGCCTCTAGGGCAATACGCCCCAGCGGCACAATGCGCTCCTTGTCGCCCTTGCCGCGCACGTGCACGCGCCCTGCATCCAGAGCCAGGTCGCCGGTGGAGAGCGCTGTCACCTCTGAAACGCGCAGTCCACCCGCGTAGAGCAGTTCGAGAATGGCGCGGTCGCGCAGCGCGGTGGCCTGGGCCTGCGGATGCGAGGCGGCCATGCCTGCCCGCTCCAGCATCTCCGCAACCTCAGGCTCGGCCAGCGACTTGGGCAGCACCTTCCAAGCGCGGGGCGACTCAATATTGACGGTTGGATCGTGATGGATGCGGCGGTCAAGCAGAAGCCACTTGTAAAAGCCGCGCAGGCAACTCAGCTTGCGCGCCGACGAGCGCCCATCGATGCCGTGCTTGCGCAAGTGTTCAAGAAACCCAGCCACATCGCCCTGCACGGCCGTCAGCAAGATGCCGTTCCGGCCTTCGATGAATTCGGCAAAGGTTCTCAGATCGCCTAAATATGCCTCGCAGGTAAGTGGCCTAAGCCCTTTTTCCACGCGAAGATATACCTGATATTCCTTTAAGAGCCCTTGATTACGCGTGCTTTCCACAGCTCTGATTATCGGCTCGTTGCGACCGCGTTACTTGTGCGGTAACGCGCGCCGAACCTCGTTCATCAAGGAATCAATATCAGCAATAACAACAATGCCATTTCCGCTTCCATTTTCGCTTTAAGAGCGGTTGCATTCTCCTGGCCATCGCGCGTTGCCTCCGCGCCGGGTTCCTGGACCCGCCAGCTACTGTGCGTTCCAGTAGCTTTCAATCTCCTCGAGAGGCTTGTTCCTCGTCTCCGGCACGCAATACCACGTGAAGATTGCCTGGGTAAGGCACATCGCTCCAAGGAAGCCCAGCGTGACGGCCTTGCCGATGACGTGAAACGCATAAGGAAACACGAGCACCACAACCGCATTGGCCACCCACTGCAGCAGCACCGGAATTGACATTGCCCTGCCCCGCACATCGTTGGGAAAAATCTCCGGCACCAGCGTCCAGAAAACCGGCCCCACGCACGAGCAGAAGAAGGCCAGGTAGCCCAAGATGAGCGCCAGCACAGTGAGACCGTAAAAATGCCCGGTCACCACGGAAACGAGCAGCCCCGTGAGACAGAGCATCATGCCCAGCGAGCCCACAATGTAGAGCGGCTTTCGTCCATACCGGTCGATCGTCCAGAATGCGACAATCGTGAACACAAATTCGGTAACTCCAACCAGAAACGTGGAGAAGAGCGCGCCGTCGACCTTCCATCCGGCCGAGAGGAAGATGGCCGGCGCATAGTCAATGATGGTGTTGATCCCCGATACATGAATCAGAACGGCCAGGCATGCGCTCACAATGAGAGCCCTGCGCACTCCCGGCCGCAGCAGGTCGCTCCAGGACTGCTGTTCGCCGTGCAATGACTGCTGGATGGCGGTGAGTTCTGTGCCCGCGGTCTCGGCCGATTCGATTCGGGCCAAAAGCCGGAACGCCTCGTCCATTTTGCCGATCCTCACCAGGAAACGCGGCGTTTCTGGGGCAAGCGCAATCAGCACCAGGAAAATCGCTGACGGGATCACGCCGGTCAGGAACATCCACCTCCAGTTGTGCGGTCCGCTGTTGCGCAAAAGGTAGTTGATGGAATAGGACGTGAGCAGGCCGGTGACGATGGACATTTGATATGCCGTGCCCATGCGTCCGCGAATCGATGGAGGAGAAACTTCAGAAACATACATGGGCGAAAGCAGCGAAACGCCGCCCACGGCCAAGCCTCCGATAAAACGGGCGAGAACAAAAACTGTGAAGCTTGGGGCAAGTGCGGTGGCGATGGACGTGACCACAAACAGGAGCGCCACCCAAACCAGCATGCGCTTGCGGCCATAGCGGTCCGTGAGCCGGCCGGCGATATACGATCCCAGCACGCAACCGAAGAGCAGGGAACTGAAGGCCCATCCAAGGCTGAGATCGCTGAGCCCGAAGCGCCGCGTAAGAAAGGGTCCCGCGCCAGTAATGATGGCGATATCGAACCCGAAAAGCAGGCCGCCCAGCGCGGCCGTGCAGGCTAGGAAGATGACGTAACTTCGGTTGAATCTCCCGGTCATGAGCGAACGCTCCTCTAAACTCGGCCGGCCCGGCCGCAATCGACTAGGGCGCGATGATCCGCGTTCCCGGTGCGATTGGAGTCTTGCGGCGCTATGCAGGCAAAGCTAGCAAAGCAGGCCCTCGTTGTCGAATAGGCGGATCCCCGAGCCTGTTCCGCGTGCACCGTTGTGGGCTTTATACTGGGGCACAATCCAAATTGCGGGCTTTCAGCATTCAGAGGCAGGAGATATCTCGATGGGCAATTCGGCACATGTTCTCGAAAAGCCGCTGATCCATCCTGACTACAGCCTGACCGGCGCAAACAGCGCGCTGGCCGTAGAGCAGGGGCTGGCCGAGGCGGACTGGTACCAGTGCCAGGTTCCGCGCGAGATCATGCGAGGGCTGCTCGAGCGCCGCAACGGGCCCGCCATCCGCGACACCATCCTCTGGTTTGCATTGTTGTTCGCCTCCGGTTATGCAACCTGGCGTCTATGGGGTACGTGGTGGGCCATCCTGCCCTACCTTGTTTACAGCGCCATCTACGCCAGCACGTCCGACTCGCGCTGGCACGAGAGCGGCCACGGCACAGCGTTCAAAACCGACTGGATGAACAATGCGCTATACGAAGTCGCTTCGTTCATGGTCATGCGGGAGTCCTCAATCTGGCGCTGGAGCCACAGCCGTCATCACAGTGACACCATCATCGTCGGTCGCGATCCTGAAATCGCCGTGCCCCGTCCGCCCAGCTGGACCAAAATCATTCTCACCTTCCTCGGCCTGCGCGCCTACCCAGCATATTTCAAAGCGGTGTTCATGCATTGCGTCGGGCGCATGTCCGCCGATGAAAGAACCTTCATCCCGGAGTCGGAGTTTCCCGGCATTTATCTTCGGGCGCGCATCTATCTCGTCATTTACGCCTCTGTCCTTGGGCTGTCTCTCTACGAGCGCAGCATCCTGCCCCTCATGTTTGTGGGCCTTTCCACTCTCTTTGGATCGTGGCTTATGCCGGTCTATGGCATGACGCAACATGCGGGCCTGGCTGAGAACGTGCTCGATCATCGCCTCAACTGCCGTACCGTAACCATGAACTTCGTCAACCGGTACTTCTACTGGAACATGAACTACCACGTGGAGCACCACATGTACCCGCTGGTGCCCTACCATGCGCTGCCCAGGCTGCATGAGGCGGTAAAAGACGACTGCCCGCCGCCGTACACCAGCATTGCGAATGCGTGGCGCGAGATCATTCCCGCGCTTGCCAGGCAGATCAAGGATCCCGCGTATCACGTCAAGCGCCAACTTCCACCGCCGCGCACTCGCCTGCGCGAGGCCGCATTCGTCTCGGCGGGCGAGCCCGATGCCGCAGGCTGGATGCAGGTTTGCCCCACGCAGGCTTTAGGGCGTGCCGATGTGGTTCGCTTCGACCATGGCCACCGGACGTTCGCTGTCTATCGTGACGAGCAGGGCATGCTCTACGCAACCGATGGCCTCTGCACGCACGGCAACACGCATCTTTCCGACGGCCTGGTGAAAGGCAAGCTGATTGAATGCGCCAAGCACAATGGCCGGTTCAATCTAGTGGACGGTTCGCCGGCGCGTGTGCCCGTCTGTCGCGGCCTCGCCACTTATCCCGTTGAGGAAGTCGACGGGCGCATCCGCATCAACGTCGTCAAGGCGGGCGGCGTGGGCGCGCGGCAGCAAACGGCCTGCCGGTTGCGCGTGGTCAGCAACCGCAGCGTCGCCACATTCATCAAGGAACTGGTTCTCGAGCCGGAGAACGGCAGCGGGCCAATCAGATTTGCGCCGGGCGATTATCTGCAGCTCGATATCCCTGCCTACGACGCCATCCGCTTCAGCGAATTTGATATTCCCGAGCCTTTCGCCACGGTATGGCGCAACCAGCACGTCTTCGACCTGGTGGCGCGCAATCCCCAGCCGGGCCGGCGCAACAACTACTCGCTGGCCAGCAATCCCCAAACCGAACGCGCGCTGCGCTTCAACGTGCGCATCGCCACTCCGCCGCCCGGGCAGGAGTGCGCGCCGGGCGTCGGCTCAAGCTATGTGTTCTCGCTCAAACCCGGTGACCAGGTCTCCGCCATTGGTCCCTTCGGCGACTTCCATATCAAGCCCACACAGCACGAGATGGTGTATATCGGCGGCGGCGCCGGCATGGCTCCCCTGCGCGCTCACCTCGCTCATCTGCTTGAGACCAGGCACACGCAACGAAAAATCAGCTACTGGTATGGCGCGCGTTCGCGGCAGGAAATCTTTTACGAGGATTATTTCAGCGGCCTCGCCGACGTTCACAGCAATTTCACATTCCATCTCGCTCTCTCGTCTCCGCTCGCATCCGACAACTGGACCGGGCACACCGGCCTCATCCACGAAGTCGTTCTGGAGAGTTATCTGCGCAACCATCCCGATCCCGCAGCCATCGAATACTATCTTTGCGGTCCGCCCCTGATGATCAAAGCATGCAACCGCATGCTGGCTTCACTGGGCGTTCCCGCCGAGCGCATTGCCTATGACGAGTTTTAGTCTTCTTCAAACGTTGACGTGCAAAACCCTGGCCTTTTGAACGAAAATAGAGTTGGAAGAACTTTTATTGAGCAGGATTGAGGATCGTTTGACGGCAGCGCAAACTGAAATACACAAGTGGACCGCCCGCGAGTTCAAAGGGCTGGTTCTGGATTCGAATCCAAAGGTCGCGATCTTTGATTGCGATGGAACCCTCTGGGGCGGCGATTCAGGCTACGGATTCATGGAGTGGTCGCTCGAACAGGGTTTGGTCTCGCGCTCCACGAGCGATTGGATTGACACGCGCCACCGCGCTTATCGCGCCGGACACGTGAGCGAGACAGAGATTTGCGGAGAGATGGTGCAGATTTATGCGGGACTCCGCGACAAGGAGTTGCGCGCCGCCGCGGCGCAATATGTAAAGGAGTTTGTCCACGATCGCGACTTTGTCGAGATGCTCGATCTCGTGTCGGCCTTGCGCGAGCGCGGCGTGGAGTTGTGGGCCGTCAGTTCCACCAATCGCTGGGTGGTTGCAGAAGGTGTCCGCGATTTCGGCATTCCCGAGGAGCGCGTTCTCGCCGCCGATGTCCGAGTGACCGATGGCCTCATCGGCAGTGAGACTCTCGATGTGCCCACGGGCGCGGGAAAAGCTGTCTCGCTCAAGCGAGTGGGAATAACCACTCCTGACGCAGTCTTCGGCAACTCCATTCACGATCTGGCGATGCTTGAGATGGCGCGCAATCCCTTCCCCGTGAACCCGTCCCCCGCACTGCTTGAGGCTGCCGCGAAAAACGGCTGGGGCTACTTCCGTCCCGCGGCCGCTGAAGCAAACCCGTCGGTGGTTCAAGGGGAGTAAAATCCGGGCGGCTTTACTTCGACAGCCGCCGCGATTTGACCACGTCAAACTCTGGGACCGAATCCGGTACGCCGCCTCTTTTCTGGCATTTACACTATTCGTGTGGCAGAAGTTCAGCAAAATTCAAGCCCCCGTCCCAACGGACCAGCCCTGCGCTTTGTGGCTGCGGCTCTGATCGTCCGCGGGGGCGAGGTTCTCATCGGCCAGCGACGGCCAGATCAGCCCATGGCTTCCCTGTGGGAGTTTCCCGGCGGGAAGATTGAGGCAGGCGAGAGCCCGGAGCAGGCCCTGGCCCGCGAATTGTCTGAGGAGTTGGGCATTACGGCCGCCATCGGAGCGCCGGTCACGCACATCCGCCACAACTACCGCCATGGCGGCGCCGTGGACCTGCAGTTCTTTGCGGTGCATGAGTTCACCGGCGAAATCGACAACCAGATCTATCAGCAAGTGCGCTGGGTCAAGTTTGAAGATCTCACGGGCTACGAATTTCTGGCCGCCGACCGGGGGCTGATACGCGATCTGGCCGCGGGGAAGTTGCTGTAGCGAGGCGTTTGTATGCCGATGAAGAATCCACCGCATCCCGGCGGCGTTGTTCTTAGCGAGTGCATTGAACCGCTCGGCCTGACAATCACGCGGGCGGCGAAAGCCCTGGGCGTTACGCGCACCACGCTCTCCGAACTGGTCAACGGCAAACGCGGAATTTCGCCGGAGATGGCCATTCGCCTTTCCCAGGTTTTCGGAGGCAGCGCAGAAAGCTGGATTACGCAGCAGGCTCAATACGATCTTGCGCAGATTCCGGCGGGGAGAATTCAACTTAAGCGGCTGGCGGTTGCCTGAAGGCCATCGTGTTCCTACACTGGCCCGGAGCTCGAGCATCCCATAGGTCGCTCGCGCTTGGATCACTGCTTTCCTAAGGTAGTCCCGTCGGGTTCTTTGTAGGAAAACACTCTCCAGATACCGACTTCCTTGTGCAGAACGAACTGGTAGATAAAGCTGCCATGGTCGAATTGAAGATTCGCTTTGACGATTGCTGTTTTGGCGTCGCTGATCGAATCGAGGTCCCAGTCCGTTTGCTTCGCGCTTTTCAAACTGCCAAATCTCTCAGTCAGCTTGGTCTGCTTCGTCACAAAAGCTTGGTAGCTGATTGACGCCCGGAAGACAGGAGAAGTGATTTGGTAGGCACTCTCATAATCGTGCTGGATCAGCGTGTCTGTGTAAATGTTGAGTGCAGTCATTGCTTGTTCAGCTTCGCTCTTGAACCCCAGAACCTCGACCACTAACCAGCCCAGGACAGCCAGGATCGCGCAAATCGACAGCACAATATAGAGCTTCTTGCGCGACTTGCCCGTGTGCTGGGTGGGGTCGATTGATGCGGTCGTGTTTGGAGGGTGCGGTTCCATTGGAGCTTCCAGGCTTAGGCGAAGGATTGCAGAATTAGTGCCACAGCGCAGTGAACAATTTTAATGCCCCGGCATCAAACCCCACAGCATCACCATCGTCATCCCGATCACGATCAGGCTGGTGCCCCACGCAATCCCATTCCAGAGCGTTGAGTTCTTGTGCTCGCCCATCAGGTCTTTGCGATTGATGAGCAGCAACATGAGGATAATGACCACCGGCAGGAGAACGCCGTTCAGCACCTGCGAGAGAATCGCGAATTTGATCAGCATCGCATCCGGCAGCACCAGCACAGCGGCAGCCCCACCCACAATCAGCAATGTGTAAAGCCAGTAAAAGAAGGGCGCTTCTTTAAAACTCTTGTCCACGCCCGATTCAAACCCCATGCCCTCGCACACCGTGTATGCGGTGGAAATGGGCAGAATCGACGCGGCGAACAGCGAAGCATTGAACAGTCCGAAGGCGAACAGGATGAAGGCATAGTCACCGGCCAGCGGGCGCATGGCCTCGGCCGCGTCCGATGCCACCTGGATGGCTCCCATGCCGTGCACATAAAGCGTGGCCGCGCAAGCCACCACGATGAACCACGCCACCAGGTCGGTAAAGAAGCTGCCCACAATCACGTCAAGCCGCGAGGCAGCGTAGTCTTTCACGCGGATCCCTTTTTCCACGATGGACGACTGCAGGTAGAACTGCATCCATGGCGCAATGGTGGTGCCTACCACGCCGATGGCCATGTACATGTAGGCCTTGTCGCCCCACACCGACCTGGCCGGCAGCGTTACCGTGGCCTTCAGCGCGTCGTGCCAGCTGGGCTGCGAAAGCACGCCGGCAAAAATGTAGGCGATGTAGACCACCGAGGCTACAAGAAAAATCTTCTCGGTGCTCTTGTAGCTGCCCTTTACCACCATGTACCAGACCAGTGCAGCACAAAAGGGCACCGAAATGTATTTAGTTACGTGGAACAGGTGCAGCGAGCCCGCAATGCCGATGAACTCCGTTACCACGTTGGTGTAGTTCACCACCACCAGCAGCACCATCAGGATGAAGGTGAGCCGCAATCCAAATTCTTCTCGAATCAGGTCGCTCAGGCCCTTGCCCGTCACCACGCCCATGCGCGCGCACATCTCCTGCACGACGATCAGCGCAATGGTGATGGGAAGCATGGTCCACAGCAGCGTGTAGCCGTACTGCGCGCCTGCCTGGGAGTAGGTGAGAATCCCGCCGGAGTCGTTATCGACATTGGCAGTAATAAATCCGGGGCCCAGAACGGCCAGGAACAGTAATATCCGGATTCGCCAACGCTTGACCATGACGCGCGACCTATTGTGGATTCATCTTGAGATTCCTCACTGACCATAACAGGAGAGGGCCGGATCAGCGAACCCCCACCGGCTGCCAGTCGGGTGCCCCATCCTCCTGAGCGGAGTCGAAGGACCTGCTTCTTGCAATGTCATCACAGAATGGGTGGGAAGGGTCCAACTCCCCAGCGAGCTTGCGCGGCCTTCCGTTCACAATGCCATGCATCAGCACGCCGCATTACAATACGCTCGCACGGCCAAACGGCCATGGAGGAACTCTGGAATGCAATCTGACGATACGAACCAAGGCAATCTTCCGCGTCGCAAAGTGCTCGGGGTCATGGTATCAGTCACGGGCGCAGCGGCCCTGCTTGGATTGAACGCCGTGAGCGCTCAGGCCAGCGACACCCATGACCCCTCGGCGCCCGACGCGCTGTTCGCACAGGCCCGCCTGCGCAATTACAAGACCCGCCGCAGCTCAAGCTGGGACCGCACCGGCGGTAATCGCGATTCCGTTCCTGTCGAGCCAGGCGCAACCGCCACCATTCTCGATGTCGCTGGCGCAGGCGTCGTCACGCACATCTGGTTCACAATCGCGTCGCAAGACCCCATGCACCTCAAGAACCTTGTTGTTCGCGCCTGGTGGGACGGCGAGAGCACACCTTCGGTTGAGGTGCCCATCGGCGACTTTTTCGGCCTTGGCCTGGGCGAATACTTTACCTACCAGTCGTCACTCACAGCGGTGGCGTCCATCAAGGCGTTGAACGCCTATTTCCAGATGCCCTTCTCCACAGCCGCCAAAATTACGGTCACCAATGAAGGCGCGGTGCGCACCAACGCCCTTTACTTCGCCGTCGATTACGTCACGCTGCCGGGACTTCCCGCGGACCTGGGCCGCTTTCATGCGCAGTATCGCCAGGCCGCTCCCTGCAAGGGATGGACCAACGAATGGACCAGCAACGGCAGTCCCGGCATCAACGAACGCGAGAACCTCGACGGCAAAGATAACTACGTATTTCTCGAGGCCAAGGGCAAGGGACATTTTGTCGGCGTCACGCAGGCCGTGCTGCAGAACCAGGACGGCTGGTTCGGAGAGGGTGACGACATGATCTTCATCGATGGAGACGCGATGCCGACCATCAACGGCACGGGAACCGAGGACTACTTCAACGGAGCCTGGGACTTCGGCGGTCAGCCTTTCGCCAACCTACACCAGGGCGCGCCTTACATCGTCGATCCCGAGCGGATCGGAGGCCGGTACTGCCTCTACCGCTGGCACACCGAGAGCCCGATCACGTTTGAGGAGTCGATCAAGGTGACCATCGAACACGGCCACGCCAACCACCGCTCGGACGATTTCTACTCCGTAGCCTACTGGTACCAGACTGAGCCGCACGCTGCATTTCCAGCCTTGCCGGCCGCCGCCGACCGCATCCCGAAAGTCTTCGATCCCGGGGGCGGAGCAGCGCCTGCGCCCGTGGCGGGGGAGTAGCCACCGATTCGGCCGTAACATGGCCGGAACCGACGATCCTTGCTCCCAAAATGGGAGCGTAGTATCATATGAAAAGTGAGAATCGTTGCCCGATCGACCCTCAACGGATTCGTGAAAAACCGTGTGGATAGCCGGCTTAGAGCCAGCGTAAAGAACCATCTGGAGGCCTGGTATGCCGAAGCCGGGAAGGCGTCCTGGAAGGACCCTGCAGAACTGAAGGCGCAATTCCGCTCGGCCAGCATCGTCTCTGGTGAGAGGGTGGTCTTTAACATCAAAGGCAATGACTACCGCTTGGTCGTGGCCATCAACTTCCACTATCAGATCCTGCTGATTATCTGGTTGGGCACACACAAAGAATACGACAAGATCGACGTTACGAAGGTAGCGTACGAGAAGGAGCGATATGCAAATCCATCCAATTCGAACTGAGGCTGATCACGATTCTGCTGTTGCCCGCATTGCCAAACTCATTGGAGCCAAGCCCGACACTGCGGAAGGTGAGGAACTGGATATCCTTGCGACCTTGGTTGACGCCTATGAGGCGAAGCATCATGCTATCGACGCACCGGATCCGATTGCCGCAATTCAGTTTCGGATGGAGCAGCAGGGGCTCACGAGAAAAAACCTCGAACCGCTCATTGGAAGCCGCGCACGTGTCTCGGAGGTGATGACGCGGAGGCGTTCGCTGACGCTGGCAATGATCCGTCGAGTGCGAAAAGAGCTTGGCATCTCGGCAGACGTGTTAATTGGCCGCCCTGAAAAAAAGCGTCACAAGCGCAAGCCCACGAGCAGGTTCGAAAGCTCTTCCGGAAGCTCAAGAAGGCAGGTTGCGGCTGGATGACCTGCGTTCGCGACGGGCTCCTTTCCGTGCGATTCTTACTGAATGTGTTTCCCCGCCTCACGCACGGTAAGCGGCGACAGCACGCCTTTGTGCTCGTGCAGAAACGCACGAACCTGCTTGGACGCATGGCGTGCGTAGTCGCGCAGCGCCCAGCCGATGGCCTTGCGGATAAAAAATTCCTTCTCATGCGCGCAAGCGGTCGCATAGCCAAACAGCCGCTTGCTATCCGTGCGCTCCCGCCATCCGAGCTGGTGCAGAATCGCCACCCGCCGGATCCAGAAACTCTCTGAAGCCAGAGCCTCGTCCATCAACGATTGCATTTGCGAGTCGGCAGCCCGCAGGATGCGGTTCACAACGCTTGCCAGCGCATCCACCGTATCCCACCAGGATTTCTTCTCGACCAGGGCAAGCAGCGCAGGAATGTCGGCCGGCGTCAGCCGTCTCACATGCCGGCCCAGCAGATCGACCGCCGCATATTGATACTCGCGTTCATCCAATGCCCACAGGGCGCGCGCTGTCCGCAGCAGGTCTGCGGCCGTTGCGCCTTTCTGGCTCAGGATGAGCGAGGCAAGGGCGGCTCGGCGGGCCGGCGTCTTGATGCCGAGGAAGACAAACCGGTCCTTCATGTAAGCCCGCATCCCGTGCTGCAACGCCGGGTCGGCAAGTGGCGCAAGCGCGGCCACCACTGAGCGCGTGAACTGCGTTGGTGCGAGCGGCTTGATAGGAGCCGGAGATTTGGCCTTCGAAGTAGTAGAGTTTTTCATGAGCTGGAGTGGATGAGTTTTAATTGCGCTCCAGTATAAGGCAACCCGGCCCCCGCCGCGGACCGTGTTCCAAGAGTCTTCGATCCCGGTGGTGGGGCAGCGCCCGCGCTGGCGCCGAAGGAGTTAGTCATTATGGTGTGACCGGCTCGATGCGCTAGTCGTGGGTTAGGCTGAGTTTGTTTGACGAACTTTAGTCCAGAGCCACAAGCGGAGGGAACCGGTCATGAGAGAGAAGTTACGATTTTTGG
>Ga0224554_1000971_pt1 | contig 20349 bp, 16 predicted proteins | sample 714S22024metaG_FD_180666 | JGI IMG/M metagenome (GOLD analysis project Ga0224554, IMG submission 180666) | Peat soil microbial communities from Stordalen Mire, Sweden - 717 S2 20-24 | ecosystem: Environmental > Terrestrial > Soil > Wetlands > Peat | place: Sweden: Norrbotten County, Stordalen...
GCGTTGCTTCTGCCCGCCCGAGAGCGTCACGCCCCGCTCGCCCACCATGGTTTCAAATCCCTGCGGGAACTCCTCGAACTCCCGCCGGATGTGCGCCGCCTCGGCCGCTTCCAGCAGTTCCTCGGGGCTTGCGTTTGGCGCGCCGAAGGCAAGGTTCTCGCGGATGGTTTCGCTGAACAGAAAAGTCTCCTGGGGCACCATCCCGATATTCCGCCGCAGCACGGCCAGCGGATAGTCGCTCACCGGCCGGCCGTCGATGTAGAGCGTCCCCTCCGGCGCGTCGAAGATGCGAGGAATGAGACTCGCGAGCGTCGACTTGCCGCAGCCCGTCGGCCCCACGATGGCCAGGCTCGATCCCGCCGGAATCTTCAGCGAAATGTCGCGGAGCACCGGCGTTTCGCCGTAGCTGAAGTTGAGATGCCGGAATTCGATCTCTCCCTTCAGCACTGTAGCCGGTCCAAGACCTGAAAGCGCGGAGCGCCGGCTGTCATCAATCGCAGGCTCGGCTTTGAGTAACTCGTCGATGCGCACGACTGAAGCCGTGCCGCGCTGGAAGATGTTGATCACCCAGCCCACGGCGATGATGGGCCAGATCAGCATAATCATGTACGTGCTGAACGCGACGAACTGGCCCACATTGATCCGGTGCGCCAGAACCTCATGCCCGCCGGCCAGCAGCGTGATCACCATCGAAATGCCGAGAATAAACTCAAGCGTCGGCCACAGCATACCCATCAACTGCACCAGCCGCAAGGCGCGCCCGATGTACTGCCGGTTCAGCCGCTCGAAGAGTCCGATCTGCGACTCCTCGCGCGCGAAGGCCCTGATCAGCCGCACGCCGGAGTAGTTTTCCTGCGCCTGCGCGGAGATATCGGAAAAGCTGGCCTGGATTCGCTCGAAGCGCTCGTGAATCCTGCGCCCGAGATACTGAACGAGAATGCTGGCCAGCGGCATCGGCGCCAGCGCAACCAGCGTCAGGTAGGGACTGATGCGCAGCATGAAGAACAGCGCGAACACGCTCAGGAAGATGGTGTTGGCGCTGTACATCAGCGCCGGTCCAAGCAGCATGCGCACTGCATTTAGATCATTCGTCATGCGCGCCATGATGTCGCCGGTGCGGTAGCGCTGGTAGAAACCTGAGTCCTGAATTTCGAGCTTGCGGAACAGGTCGTTGCGCAGGTCGAACTCGATCTCGCGCGAAATGCCGATCAGGATCCAGCGCTGCGCGTAGAGAAAGACGCCCTTCACCAGGCTGATGGCCACCAGGATCAACGCGAAAATCAGGATCAGCTCGCGGGTCGTCCCCTTCTGGATCCGGTTCACAGCCATTCCTAGAATCCAAGGAAACTGCACAGCGACGATGTTCGTCGCGACACACGCCAGCGTGCCCTGCACGTACTGCCAGCGGTAACGGCGCATGTAGCTGTAAAGGGGGCCAAGATCGCCGAGCATAGCTTTATTGTACCGGGCGAGCGATTTCCGCTGCCTTCCGGCAGCGGTTCACTTTGAGATCCACCCAGCCTTCACAAGCAATTCGATCGCAACCTCGGTCAACGGGCGATCTTCGTTGATCACAGTAAAATCCTCGAGCTGCGCGTCGTCGAGGATGGCGTTCAGTTTCGCCACCCGAGCGACATAATCTCTCTGCGACACTCCGACCTCGCGCATCTCTACGCGCCGCTTCATCGCTTCGGCACTGGCAACAAGGCGGCAAACCGCGATGTTTGGCGCCGCGATGATGGTGCGGCAGAGCTTGAACTGTGCCTCGCTCTCGATTGCGCGCGCCACTAGGAAGCGCCGTATCCCCGCAGCCGAATAGTTCCTGCAGACAGACCGAAGATTCTCGTACATCACGTCATCACTTGGAGTCGCGGACGGAAGATGAGCCAGACCGAGTGCATCGAGGTCGATTGCAGCATGAACGATCCCGCGCAAAGCGAGAAGGTCCGACGCTTCGCCCAGCACCGCCGTCTTTCCGGCTCCCGTGGAGCCCGTGATGATGATTAGCGATTCCGTAAGCCCTCAACAATCCCTAATCTCTGATTACTCCGCCACCGTCCCCCGCAGTCCCTCAGTCCCGAAGTCCCGAAGTCCCTGCCTTTCTCACGTCGGCGTCCGCAGCAGCAAGTACCCGCCCACAAGGCCAAACAAAATATCCGCCGACCACGCGGCCATCGATGCGGGTAAGTAATTCACATAGCCCATTGCTCCAAACAGGCCGTCGACCACCCGGTACGCGAGCGCTACGCCGATGGCCACGGCTATTCCCGTGATCGATCCCCGGCGTCCCATGGAGAGCGCAAACGGAATGGCCAGAACAGCCATGACCACCGCAACCAGCGGGTAGGAAAGTTTTTGCCACAGCGCAACGCTCAGCCTCTTGGTGTCGAATCCGCTCTGCCGCAGGTCGCGGATGTAACGGTCAAGCTGTCCGAAGTTCATCTCCTGCGACTGCAGGTCCTCTTTCTTGAAGTAGTCTGGCGCCGCGTGAATCTCCGGGAAACTCGTCTTGAGAAATGTCCGGTACGCCTTCACATTGGCGCCTTGGATGTCGCGCACCCATCCGCCCTCGAATTGCCAGGTCCGGGAATCTTCATCCCAGACGGCTCGCCTGGCAAAGATGCGTCGCGTCAACTGAAACGTTGACGGCTCAAACTCGAAGACCGAGAGGTTGGCGAACTCATTCGTGCCCGGATCGAAGAATTGGTAGTAAAAAATGCAGCCCGGTTCGCCGGGAGCGGCCCGCGGTCCGAAAATCCATTGCTGTTCGGGGTGCAGGTAGGTCTGTGGCGGCTTTCCCTTGATCACGTTGCGCAGCGACTCCTGCCTGCGGTTGGCCTGCGGCAGATAGTACTGGTCGAAAAGAAACAGACATACCGCCAGGCACGCCGCGATGCTAACGATGGGAATCACCAGCCGGTAGAGGCTGATGCCCGTGGCCTTCATGGCGATGATCTCGCTGTTGCGGTTGAGCACGCTGAAGGTCACCAGCACGGCAATCAGCACCGCCAGCGGCGCCGTCAGATAGAGCATGCTCGGCGTCAAGTTCAGCAGATATTCGCCCACAACAGCCAGCGCGATGTGGTTGCGCAGAATGTCGCCCAACAGATCGAAGAAAGTGAAGACAATCAAGAGCAAAACAAAGCCGAGCAGCACCAGCACGAATAGCGTGGCAAATTCGCGCACGATGTACTCATCGATGATCCGTGGAAAGATGCCCCGCGACTTGCCCTTCGTCGCGGTCCCGTTGCGCGGCCTCAGCTTCTCCAGAAGTTCGGTCAGCGAGAACCCGTTGCGCTTCTTTGCGGTCGACGGCTTTGGCGACCCTGCGATCCACGCTGAAATCGCGCTCAGGATTCGCCCTCCGATCGCCATCTGCCACAGCAGAAAAGTGCCCGCGCAGGCAAACAATAAGTTGGCCGACCATACTGCAAGAAACGCCGGCAGCTTGTTCTGGTGGCCAAGCGCAATCCCCGTCGAGGAGAGAAAGTAGTAGACAAACACCAGCAGAATCGTGAACACGAACCCCGAGCTCTTGCCGCCCCGTCGCGATGCCACGCCCAGCGGCACGCCCACCAGCATCAGCACCAGGCAAGCGGCGGGAAAGGCAAACCGGTTGTGCAGCTCGATCAGGAATCGCTTCCCGTCAGGTCCGCTCGTGTGCTCGATCAATGCGCCCAGCGGCATCGCATAAAGCGCGGTGTCCAGCCGCCCCAGGTGTACGTCGCTCTGCTGGCTCAGCATCAGCGGCAAATCGGTGGTGGTAAACGTGGAGATGTTCGATTGTTCCGGCTCGTCGGCCACGGTCTCGTCGCGCACGCCGTCGCGTAGCCGCATCAGCAGCTCCTGCGTGTTATCCGTTACTACCGTCGCTGATGCAGCCGTCGTAATCAGCGGATTGTCTGGGTCAGAAACGTCGGCCATGAAAACCTGCCGCCAGTTGGCCGCGCCTGTCCCCGAGCGCACGTCCTGCACATAGAGAACATAGTTGCGAAAATCCTCGTAGAAAATGCGCGGCTCAATCTCGTAGCTGGCCTGCGACGTCTCCAGCGACTGCTCCATCTCGATGATCGCCCGATTGGCGCGTGGCGCAAGGTAGAGCGAGTTGCCCAGCCCCAGCGCTGTGCCGCCGACCGCCAGGATCGACGCCACGCGCACAAAATATCCGATGCCCAGCCCCGATGCGCGCATCGCGATGATTTCGCTGTCTGAAGCCAGCCGGCTCAGCCCCAGCAGAATTCCCCACAGCACGGCCATCGGAATCGTCACCTTGAACAGATTGGGCAGCGTGAAGAAAAACACCTGCGCCACGTCCGCGAGCGTGGAGCTGTTGCGCACCACCACCTCAAGAATGTGCGGCAGTTGCGGCATGAAAAGAATGAAGGTGAAAAGCGCGCAACCGATCAGCGTGAGCGTCAGAATTTCGCCGAGAATGTAGCGGGTAAGGATGCGCATAAACGGAACCTGCGCTTAGTTTAGCGTGTCTTCGCACTGACGCCGCACGTGCTCTCGGAGGGAGCGCCGAATTTAGCCCAGGGCAAGCGGAGCGCAGCCCTGGGAAAGCGTCCCTTCATGTTTGATCAGCCCCCGTAGGGGCGCTACGAAAAAGCTAATGGCTAGATGCTAAGAGCTTCCTCTCGGCCGCCACCCCCGCAGCCGCAGGCTGTTCCCCAGCACGCACACTGAACTCAGCGCCATCGCCGCCGCCGCCAGCCAAGGCGTCAGCAGAATGTGAAACGCCGGATACAACAGCCCCGCGGCCAGTGGAATCCCGATCACGTTGTAGCCCACAGCCCATCCCAGATTCTGCCGCATGATGCGCAACGTCTCGCGCGCAAGCTCGAGCGCCGCGGGAATCGACGCCGGCTGGGTGCGCAGCAGCAGCACATCGCCGGCCTCCTGCGCCAAATCGGCTCCGGTTCCCATCGCAATGCCCGCGTCCGCCTGCGCCAGCGCTGCAGCATCGTTGATCCCGTCGCCCACCATCGCGATCCGCAGCCCCGACTTCTGCATCTCGCGAATCCTCTTGAGCTTTCGCGCGGGATCGAGTCCGGCTTCCACTTCCGTAATCCCGGCCTGCTCCGCGATTGGATCCGCCGCGGCAGCTGAATCGCCCGTCAGCATCAGCACGCGAAGTCCTGCACTCCGCAGTTCCGCAATCGCATCCGCCGCATCCGGCCGCAGCGCATCGCGCGCGTCGAAATAACCCGCGGCCGCGCCATCCAGCGCTATCCACAGCCGCGTCACTCCCGGTTCGGGCGGCGCAACCTCGCCCGGCAACACAATGCCATTCTCGCCAAACAGCGCCTCATTGCCCAGCAAGCAATCGCGCCCTTCCACGCGCGCCGTCAGCCCGCGCCCCGGCAAAACTTGCGCGTCCTCCGCCGGTCGCCACTCGAGGCCCCGCGCTCTCGCAGCGTCAATTACTGCAAGCGCCAGCGGATGATTCGACCGCTCCTCGGCCGCCGCCGCCATGCGCAGCAAATCATCTTCCCTTTTCAAATTGTCATCCTGAGCCAAGTCCGCCTTGGCGGACGGAGTCGAAGGACCTGCGGTTGCTTCTTCCTTAATCGACCCTCCACTTTGCGCCGAAGAATTGGAAGACGCGCCGATCACATGAACCGCTTCCAGCACCGGCCGCCCCACCGTAAGCGTTCCCGTCTTATCCAGGACCACCGCGTCCAGATGCGCCAGTCGTTCCAGCGCTTCGCCGCCTTTGAACAGCACACCCAATTGTGCGCCGCGGCCCACCGCCACCGTCAGAGCGGCCGGCACCGCAAGTCCCATCGCGCACGGGCACGCGATCACCAGCACCGCCACCGTATTCGCCAGCGCCAGCGGCAGCGAGTGCGCCGCAATCAGCCACGCCACAAAGGTGACCAAAGCAAGCCCCAGCACCACCGGCACAAAAATCGCGCTGGCCCGGTCGGCCAGCCTCTCCATCGGCGCGCGCGAGCTTTGCGCCTGGTCCACCATGCGCGTAATCTGCGCCAGCACCGTGGCCTCGCCCAGCGATTCCGCCCGGCACACTACCGCTCCGTCGTAGTTCATTGAACCGGCCAGCACGCGCCCGCCCACCTCGCGCGCAAGCGGCGTCGACTCGCCCGTCAGCATCGATTCATCCACCGTCGTGCGTCCTTCAACAATCGTCGCGTCCACCGGAAAGCGTTCCCCGGGCAGCACCACGATGCTGTCGCCCGGCCGCACCTCTTCAAGCGGCACCACGGTCTCAACGCCATCCACAATCCTGCGCGCACTCACGGGCCGCAACCGCGAAAGCGAATCCAGCGCCGCCAGCGCCCGCCGTTTCGCCCGGCCCTCCAGGCTCTTGCCCAGCAACAGAAATCCAACGATCAGCAGCACCGCGTCGAAATAGACGTTGCGTCCCGGCCCCGGTGCGATCGTTGCATAAGCGGAATACGCAAACGCCACACCTGTTCCCAGGCTCACCAGCGTGTTCATATTCGTTGTGCCGTGGCCCAGCGCGCTGATGGCGCTCACATAAATCCCGCGTCCCGCCCACGCCACTACCGCCGCCGTCATCGCCAGCAGAAACCAGCGCAACCCATCCGCCGGGATCTCGTAAAGCCACGGACACACACGAACCAGGAAATAATCCGCCGCTCCCATCCCCATTCCAGTCTCTGTGCCCAGCGGCATCGCCAGCAGCATCGCCTCCGCGCCCGCCGCAAGAGTCACCCACGCCTTCACGTCCGCCCCCGCCACAGCAAGTTCTGCGTGCTCTCCGCCCTCGCCCGCGCGCGGTAGCACTGCATCGTATCCGGCCCCGCGAATCGCCTCCACCAGTTGCTCCGGCGCTGCCACCGCAGGGTCAAACACCACGCTCGCGCGATGCGCCATCAGGTCCACGCGCGCCTGCTCCACGCCCGCAGTCCCGCGCAGTGCCTCTTCCACGTGGTGCTGGCAACTGGCGCACGTCATCCCCAGAACAGGCAGCGTCAGCGATTCTCTAGAGGGTGCGGCCATGGGTCGATCCGATCCGTTCAAGTTTTCGGGAGGGGGCCGCTCAGGATGAAGCCGCGTCCACAGTGCTTGATTCCAAATACGCCGTGTAGCCAGCCTTGGCAATGGCGGCGATGGCCAGGCCGAGAGGCGCGGGCTCCACGTCTGAGCTCACCCTGGCTGCTCCCACGCGAACCTCGTTCACCACGATTCCCGGCGTCGCGGCTAGTGCCTGGCTCACCCGCCGCATGCAGGAGCCGCAGTGCATCCCATCGATCTTCAGCGTGAATTCAGCCATCTTGTCTCCCTTTGGTGTCTATTTGATGATAGCGGGAGGCAAGCGATTCGCGCCGCCCCACCGACTGCGACGGAGTAGCGCCTGCGTCCTCGCCAGCTGTCGTGCGGGCGTCCCCGCCCGCACAGCCGGAGCCTGCGCGTTACCCTTGTGGAGCACCCCGCGACGACCTTGAACGTAAACGCTACCATTGATCGCGAATTTCCCTCGGCGCCCCTCGTCGGCGTTGGCGCAGTCATCGTCCAGGACGCCCGCGTGCTTCTGGTCCGCCGCGGCACCGAGCCACTCAAGGGCCACTGGACGCTCCCCGGCGGCATGCTCGAACTCGGTGAAGCGCTCACCGCCGGCACAGTGCGCGAAGTCCGCGAAGAAACCGGCCTCGACGTCGAGCCCATCGAGCTCATCGAGCTTCTCGACCGCGTTCATCGCGAGGGTGAGCGCGTCCGCTATCACTACGTCATCGCCGACTACCTCTGCCGTGTCACCGGCGGCGAGTTGCGCGCCGCCTCTGACGCCGATGCCGTCCGCTGGGTCGAGCGCTCCGAATGGTCTAGCCATAGCGCCCTCGTCCTCGATCCCATCACCGTGCGCGTGATAGAAAAGGGCTGGCAGCGGGCAGAGCAGCTTAAAGTTGAGCAGCTGCGCATCGAAGGGCGGTAATCCGATGAGATGGGTAAAGCGGGCGCTTCTCGTTGTTCTTGCTGCGATAGCCTTGGCGATCATTGCGATCATTGGGTTCTACTTCCGCCCCGTGAGCTACTTCAACGCGCGGACGTATTTGCAGGAACACTTCGTCGGATTCGAAAACCACTCGGTCAAGGTTGACGGCTACCGCATGCATTACCTCGCAATGGGTCCTGCGAGCGGCCCGGCGGTCATTCTCGTCCACGGCCTGGGCGGTCACGCCGAAGACTGGTGGAACGTCGCGCCCGTTTTGGCCCAGGCGGGCTTCCGCGTCTACATGCCCGACTTGATCGGATTCGGCCGCAGCCAGCAGGCCGCCGATTTCTCCTATTCCGTGCACGACCAGGCTGCTGTTCTGTTGGCCTTCATGGACACTCTCGGCATCAAGCAGGCCAACCTCGGCGGATGGTCCATGGGCGGATGGATCGTGCAGTTAATCGCATCCGGCCATCCCGAAAGAGTGGGCAAGCTCATCCTCATCGATTCCGTCGGCCTCAACATCAAGCCTGCCTGGGACACAGGGCTCTTTACGCCAACCTCGCCCCAGCAGTTGGATGAGCTCGACGCCCTGCTCATGCCAGATCCGCCGGTGATTCCGGCCTTCATTGTGCGCGACATTTTGCGCATTTCCCGCCGCAACGCCTGGGTCATCAAGCGCGCGCTCGCCACCATGAAGACCGGCCAGGACGTGACCGACAACTTGCTGCCCCGATTGAAGATGCCGGTCCTCATCATTTGGGGTTCGCTCGATCAGATCGCGCCCGTCGATCAGGCCCAGACCATGCATAAACTCATCCCACAATCCCAGCTCGACGTGATTCCTAGCTGCGGTCACATGGTCCCTCTCCAGTGCGGCGCGGAGATGGACTCGCGGGTATTGCTGTTTGTCCAGTAATCACCAGGCTCCCTGCCCCCAGTTTCGATTTGACTCTCTCGCTCCTCCTCTGCGAGACTCAGCCAGATGTCCTACAACGGAAAATTTGAATTCGCTGAAGAGCGCAGAACCAGGGAGCGCAATACGCGCCTTTACCGGTTGGCGCATTGGCCCATCTGGATTTGGGTCTTTTTTCTTGCCCCCGGGCCGCTAACGTTCCGCCTCTTTACCCACGGCTTCCATTGGCTCAACTGGGCCTGGCTTGCGGCGGTTCTCATCGGGACAGGAATCGCCGGCCTTCGCGGTCGTCTCCCGGGTGTCGAGCCATGCCCCTACATCCTTCGTTTTGACGAAGATCGGCCCAATCCGCTCTATCGCCGCATCTGCTACACCTTCGCCTGGAATGCCGTACTCAGTTTCACGCTTCTCAATTTGATTGGCCTCGTGCTGGCCTCGGTCACGGGCGTCTGGCAGCTCAAGCAGATCTACTATTACGCCTACTCACCGCTCAGCGCCTCCATCCTGCTGCTCGGGATCATGGGCAAGTTGCCCCGCGTCGGTCCGTCGACCAAAGGCGAAGGCGTCGAGCGCCGCTACTTCTATGGCTCCGTCTGGGCTGCCACCGCTGCCCACGTCGTCCTCCTCCTTCTCTGGCGTGTACTGCCGGAAACGCACGCCGGCAGCTTTGCCAAGCTGGTCGTCTTCGGAGCTGTCCTGGCGGCGTTTGGCGTGGCCGCCTCGCGCGGCCAGCTCCCTCGCACGCGCCCCATTGTCTCCGGCGAGCTCATCGCCTCCGACTAGCGCGCCCCACCAACTCCCCGAGCCGTAGGCGCAGCGGAATTTAGCCCCGCGCTTCGGCGCGGGGAAAGCCAAACCATTGAGGTCCGGAGTCCCGTAGGGACGGCGCAACAATTCCTCCACTCCCAACGAACCTCTTGGAGGAGGGAGCAGGGGCCTTCAGGCTCCTGAATTAGCGCGAAAAACCTGCCGGTCTTCAGGCCCGGAAACATCGTCTCTTCAACTGCACCCCCAAAGTGAGACAGATAAGATTTTGACAGTTTGCAGGGAATGCGAGGAACTGCAGATGAGTCAGGAGTCAAAGTATCGCAAGTTCACGAAGGAATTCCGGATGAACACAAATCTTCAACCAGCCGCGAACCGTCAAATTACAATCTGTCTCACCCAAGGGGCGCACCCCAAGACCTTGTCAAGCTTCCTCGCAAAAATATTTTATAAATCATTCTTTTTCAATGATCTACAGGAATGTCCATTTTGCAGATCATTTCCCCTCATTGCGCTATTCTGATCTCACAATTCCATAAAAGTCCGCCGTCGGCTGCACGTCTGGCCTGCGGGTCTCATAAACCCCATCTTTGCCCGAACTTGCGATTCAGGTTCGTGAAAAGGCGGAACTTACTCAGGATCCGTGCCCGCAACCGCTTTTCAGCGAGCAATTTGCCGAAAACACCCGGGGGGTGGCGGGGTAGGGGTCCCCGGAAAGGGGCGCTTTAACGGAAACGGCTGCTCCCTGCCGGTGATTCAAATCACATTTGACCGTGGGGCCACAGGGGTATAACAAGGTTGCTATGTGTCTTGCCATTCCAGGAAAAGTCGAAGAGATCACTACCGACGGCATGATTCGCATCGGCCGCGTCAACTTTGGCGGCGTGGTCAAGAATGTTTGCCTCGACTACGTGCCTGAAGTCGTCGTCGGCGACTACACCATCGTTCACGTCGGCTTTGCCATCTCCAAAATCGACGAGGAAACCGCGGAGCAGACGCTTGCCGACTTCCGCGCCCTCGGCGTTCTCGACGAAGAGCTGGCTGGCGAAGAAGAGGCCTTTGCCCGCGCGGCCAAGGCGCCGCAATCGAGCTGTCCGGATGGAAGCTGCTCGATAAAAGACTCGAGCGCTGGCGATGTAAATTCAAGCTCGTCCAACTCCGCTAACCCCGCTAACCCCGCTGCCAAAAACCAATGAAGTACCTCACCGAATTCCGCAACGGCGAAATCGCTCGCAAGCTGGCCCGCGAGATCGCGCAGATCACCACGCGCCCGTGGAAGATCATGGAAGTCTGCGGCGGCCAAACTCACTCGATTATCAAAAATGGAATCGACCAGATGCTTCCGTCCGGCCCCGGCGCGAGTGTCGAAATGATTCACGGCCCCGGCTGCCCCGTCTGCGTCACGCCGCTCGAACTCATCGACAAGGCCCTGGCCATTGCCGCGCAGCCCGGCGTCATCTTCTGTTCTTTTGGCGACATGCTGCGCGTTCCCGGCACTGACAGCGATCTGTTCCAGGTAAAGGGCCGCGGCGGCGATGTGCGCGTCGTCTATTCGCCGCTCGACGCCGTCGATCTCGCCGTCAAGAACCCCAGCAAACAAGTCGTATTCTTCGGCGTCGGCTTTGAAACCACCGCCCCGGCAAACGCCATGAGCGTGCATCTGGCCAAGCGCCGCGGCCTCAGGAATTTCTCAGTGCTTGTCTCGCACGTTCTCGTTCCACCCGCCATCACCGCAATCCTTCAGTCGCCCGGCAACCAGGTACAAGCCTTTCTCGCCGCTGGTCACGTCTGCAGCGTGATGGGTTATTGGCAGTATCCGCCGCTGGCCGAGGAATTCGGCGTGCCCATCGTCGTCACCGGTTTCGAACCTTTAGACCTGCTCGAAGGCATTCGCCGCGCGGTGGCCCAACTGGAAAGCGGCCGCCATGAAGTTGAGAACGCCTATAGCCGCGTCGTCACCTTCGACGGCAATCAAGCGGCGCAAAAGCTGCTCTCCGAGGTCTTCGAAGTCACCGATCGCGCGTGGCGCGGCATCGGCGTCATCCCCAACAGCGGCTGGCGGCTGAACGCGGAATACCGCGACTTCGATGCCGAAGAGCGCTTCCACATCACCGGCATTTACACCCAGGAGTCGGCGCTTTGCCGCGCCGGGGATGTCCTGCGCGGAGCCATCAAGCCCGCCGAGTGCGCCGCCTTCGGCAAAGAATGCACGCCCCGCCATCCGCTCGGCGCAACCATGGTCTCCAGCGAAGGCGCTTGCGCCGCCTACTACAATTACGGCCGTTTCCTGTCGGCGGAAGAGCTGGCCGGCGCGGGCTCTGCGCTCACGGGAGCTGCAAATGGCTAACGATCTCAAAATCGCCGCGCCGCACCCGGACAAACCAGCGTCAGATTTCTCCAACTGGTCCTGCCCGCTGCCGCTAGCCGACTATCCCACCATCGTGATGGGCCACGGCGGCGGAGGCAAACTCGGCTCGGAGCTTGTCGAGCACCTTTTTCTTCCCGCCTTCCGGAATCCCGCTCTCGAAAACTTGGGTGACGCCGCTGTGCTTGAAGTGGCCGGCGCGCGCCTCGCCCTCAGCACCGATTCTTTCGTTGTGCAGCCGTTGTTTTTTCCGGGTGGCTCGATCGGCGAGCTGGCCGTCAACGGAACCGTCAACGATCTCGCGGTCTCGGGAGCCGACCCGAAGTTCCTCAGCGCAAGCTTCATCCTCGAAGAAGGTTTTTCGCTGGCGCAACTCGCCGCCATCGTGGACGCGATGGCCAAGTCCGCCGCAACCGCCGGCGTCCAGATCGTCACCGGCGACACAAAAGTTGTCGAGCGCGGCCACGGCGACGGTTGCTACATCACCACCGCCGGTGTTGGCGTTCTGCGGGCGGGAATTCAAGTTGGCCCGCATCGCGTTCAGTCTGGCGACGCCATTATCGTTTCGGGAACCATCGGCGACCACGGCATGGCCATCATGAGCGTGCGCGAAGGCCTCGAATTCGAAAGCCCCATCCACTCTGACTGTGCCGCGCTCAACGGAATGATTGCCGAAGTCCTCGACGCAGCGGGCTCGGCGGTCCACGCCATGCGCGATCCCACGCGTGGGGGCCTCGCCTCCACGCTGAACGAAATCGCCCAGTCTTCAAATGTCGGCATTGCCATAAACGAGGCCGGCGTTCCCGTACGCCATGAGGTGCAGTCAGCCTGCGAGCTGCTCGGCCTCGACCCGGTCTACGTCGCCAATGAAGGCAAAGCGGTCTTCTTCGTCGCGCCTGAAGCCGCCGATCGCGTGCTCTCAATCCTGCGCGGCCACCCCCTCGGAAAAGACGCCGCGCGCATCGGCCATGCCACCGCGGAACACAAGCGCATGTTGGTCGCGCGCACCACAATGGGCGCCAACCGTGTCATTCCCACCATGATCGGCGAGCAGTTGCCGCGCATCTGCTAGTCCATCCGTTGGTCCAATCAAAATCTGAACGGCTTTGTAAGCTGAGCCGCGCGCGAAAATGAGTTTTTTCAAATTACATTGGTAAGTTGGCCTTCCTCACTCTCCACCCTATATTCCTCAAACCACGGCTTCCCACGCCGATAGATGAGAAAAGGCTAAGACCGCGCACAGCTCGCATCGAGCTGCCGTTGGTCTGCGCCTTTGCGACCGACCGAAATGCGCCAAGGCATAAAAGCATTCTCATTTCTCGCCTCAGCACTGCTGATCGCAAGCTGCGGCGGAAATCCGCGCGTCCAACCTCCGCCGGCAAACGCGCCGCATCCCGTCGCTGGCGTCGCAAGCCCCATTGACGAATCGCGGATGGTCACGCTCCAAGGCAACATCCATCCACTTGCGCGACCGGAGTTCGATCAAGGCATCGTCGATCCCGCTACGCGCCTCGACCGCATGCTGCTCCTGCTCAACTCCTCGCCGGCCCAAAAGGCGGACCTCGACGATCTTGTAGCCGCACAGCAGGATCCGCATTCGCCGCTGTATCACCAATGGCTCACGCCTGCCGAGTTCGGCGCTCGCTTCGGCGCGAGCGGCGCAGACCTCGCGCGAGTGACTTCGTGGCTCGCGATGCACGGACTCTCCGTCGACGAAATCCCTGCCGGTCGACGGCTCGTCGTCTTCTCCGGCTCAGCCGCACAAGTCTCCGCCACGTTTCGCACCGGCCTCGACATCTATCGCGTCAACGGAACGAACCATCTTGCCAACGCCAAGGACCCCCAGATTCCCGCCGCGCTTTCTGGCTTGGTCGCCGGAGTGGTTTCGCTTCATGACTTCCGCCGCACATCGGAGATGCGCACGCGAACACCATTCGCGGCACATCCCGACTACTCGGCCGGCGCAACGCATTACCTCTTCCCTGCCGATTTCGCCACCATCTACGACCTGAACCCGCTCTTCACCGAGGGAACCAACGGGACCGGCATTTCCATCGCCATCGCAGCGCGAAGCAACATCCGGCTCAGCGACGTGGAAGCATTCCGTTCCATGGCCGGCTTGGCAGCGAACGACCCTACGGTAATTCTCACTGGCGCCGATCCGGGATTGGTCGACCACGATCAGGACGAGTCCACGCTGGACGCGGAGTGGAGCGGAGCCGCAGCGCCCGCAGCCGCTGTGAATCTCGTCGTCGCGGCTACAACGGCCACCACCGATGGCGTCGATCTGGCGGCTGCCTGGATCGTGAACCGCGCCGCCGCGCCGGTGGTGAGCGTGAGCTACGGCAGTTGCGAGCAGGAGATGGGCGCGACGGAGCTGGCTTTCTACAACAGCCTGTGGGAGCAGGCGGCAAGCCAGGGAATGAGCGTCTTTGTTGCCTCGGGCGACGCGGGCGCAGCCGGTTGCTCGGCGGCAACAGCTAACACCGGATCTGCGACCGCCGTCAACGGGCTCTGCACTTCGCCCTACTCCACCTGCGTCGGTGGAACCGAATTCGACGAAGGATCGAACGCGGCGCAGTATTGGTCGCCGGCGAATTCCACGGACTACGGCTCGGCGCTCGCATACATCCCCGAAGAGGTTTGGAACGAGTGCGCGTCGAACGGTGGCACAGGATTGTGGGCGTCAGGCGGAGGCGCAAGCGTGGTGTACGCGCAGCCTGCCTGGCAAGCGGACGTGGACGGCGCAGCCACGGCCAACGGTATGCGAGCCGTCCCCGACATTTCGCTCGCGGCCGCCGATCATGATGGCTATTTCGTCGTGGAGAACGGATCGTTCTGGATTGCCTCGGGAACCTCGGCATCAGCCCCGTCGTTTGCCGGCATCATGGCGCTGGTGGCCAAAAGTCAGCACGGCGCTCCGCAAGGCAACGCCAATCCCCGGTTGTATGCTCTGGCGAACTCAACGGAAGATCCGTTCCACCCGACGCCATCCGGCGATAACACTGTGCCTGGCGTCGCGGGTTTCACCGCCAATGGCGCGACGTACAACCTTGCCACCGGCCTTGGATCGGTCGACGCCGCGCTGCTGGTGAACGACTGGAACTCTCGGAGCGATCCCCCAACGCTTGCGCTCACCGCAGCCGCACAATCCGTTGCGGTCTCTCAAGGCGTCTCAGCGGCTCTCGCATTCACCGCCGCGACCGGAGGCTCATTCGCCGGCGCCGTCAGCTTTTCCGTCTCTGGTTTGCCTGCAGGCGTCAGCGCCGCGTGGTCCGCGAATTCCGTCGCAGCTTCCGCAAGTGCCGGCTCGAATTATGTTACGCTCACCCTGACGGCGGCGCAGCGATCAGCCATCGGTTACTTCCCGCTCGTCGTTTCGGCTGCGGGCGACGGTCTCACGTCAGAGCAGACCGTGACTCTGCTGGTTCAGCCGCGCTCGATCGCCTGCTCGCGCTTCGGTCTGTTGCCCACGAGATGCGTGCCGCTGCCGCGGACGCCAATCCCGCTGGCTGATCTGCCGCGCAATTCCCCCTCGGTGCGCTCCCGCTAACAGCTGAAGCGCCTATGCAAACAATCCGAATGCCTGTTCGATTCGCGCAGGCAATGCCGCCGGCGCGTCGGGAAGCGAATAGCCGATCTCAAGAACGGTTGCCGGCTGCGATGCCAACGCTTTGAGATCCTTCACCGTCACCGGCCAGTCGATCGTGCCATCGCCGGGCCACAGGTGCTCGTCCTTAAAGCCGCGATTGTCATGCACGTGAACGGATGTGATGCGCTCACCCAAAGTGGCGATCGCCGCCGCAGTTCCAACAGTGATGTGCGCATGGCCAAGATCGAGGCACATTCCGACGTTTGCCAGGTGGCCCATTTCGAGAATCAGAACCAGATGTTCGGGCGTAGTGGCCTCGCTCAGCAGATTCTCCACCAGCAGACGGACGCCGAGCGGGCGGGCAAACGCGCCCAAATGCTCAAGCGCGGTGAGCGCAAGCTCAATGGTGCGTTGCGACCATGCGTCGTCCCGCTCGCCGAGATGGACCACGAGATTGCGAAGCGGGATGTGCTCGGCCGCTTCCAATGCGCGCTTGATCTCATCCATGGCGTCGATGCGCCGGGCCTTGTCAGGGTGCAATACATTCACGCCAAGACCGCCGGAGCGGCCCATTTCGCGGTCAGCATACAGTGGAGCGTGCATGGAGAACGGCTGCAGCGCGTTGCCTCGGAACCACTCGGCGAGCTCTGCCACATCCTCGCGGCTGGTGTAGTCGAAGTGCTGGCGCGCGGCAAAGATCTCCACTGCCTGCGCGCCCGACCGCTCCGCCAGCTCGAGCAGACCCGGATGCAGGCGATGGTTCAGAAATAGGTGAGTCGAAAGAACGCGCAGCATCTTCGAAAAGCCTCTTGCGCTGGGCGAATGAACAAAGCAGGACCCGGCGCTAGGTTTATTCTCGCACCCTGACAGGGACTTCTCGCAAAGGATCTGTTGCGACAGATGATGCGGGACGCCGGTAATCGTAGCGCGGTGTCGATCTTTCCTTGGTGCGCCAATGCCTCTCGCGGCCAGCTGGAATCGCCCCAGCGCTGACCATCTATGATCAATTCGGAGATCCCACTAAAGAGCGGTCTCCGGAGTTTGAGCGCTTGGACGATGTCTTCTGGATCGAAGGAACACCGCCTGTGGGCCTGGCCGTTGTGCTGTGCCCGCGCGGCGAAGATTGGCTCAGCGATCAGCTCCTGCGTTACAAGCGGAGCGGAGTTGAAGTTCTCGTCTCGCTCCTTGAGTCGAACGAAGCCATCTGGCTTGGCCTGGGGCAGGAAGGCCCGCTCGCCGAAGCGGCGGGCATGCACTTTCTTTCTTACCCGATTCTGGACGTCCACGTGCCTGCGAACGTTGCCTCATTCCGCGCCTTCGCAGCGGGACTCGCCGATCGTCTCCGTGCCAGCGAGCGCATGGGCGTGCACTGCCGCGGAAGCATTGGCAGGTCGACCGTTACAGCTGCCTGCACGCTCATCCACCTCGGCTGGAACGCGAAGGAAGCCCTCAGGGCGATCCAGGCCGCTCGCGGCTGCATGGTGCCCGATACCGAGGAGCAGCTGCGCTGGATTCTGAATTACAAGGCGCAGCCGTGACTGCGGCAGCGCACAAGCCGATCGTCGATCTGAGCTTTCCGCATCGTTGGAAGGCCGAAATCCTCGCAGCGCGTCCGTTGATTCTGCCTCCGCGCCACTTCGTGTATCCGCAAACCGCGGAGGAAGCGGAACGCGGCGCGCTCGAAGTGCTGATCCGGCCCGATGCGTCGGACGCGCAGCCATTCCTCGCCACTTGTGCGCTCGGCTTCTGCGATCCGGCGGCGCCAACCGGGCTATGGTCGACTCCAAAACCAGAAGAAATCTGCGCCGTTGCTGGAGGCTACGCGTACCTCATCGACACTACGTCGCCGGAGCTCTTCACGATGATTCCCTATCGGCCGATATTGGAAATTCGGCCGCTGATTCATGATGGCCTGCTCCTCTTCGTCGGCCATCATTCGATTCTTGCCTGGGGGCGCAGCGGGAAGGCGTGGGAATCGGCAAAGCTCTCCGACGAGGGCGTCACGATCGCCGGAATGGATGGCGGCGTCTTGCGTGGAACGGGTTGGGAGATGAAGACGGATCGCGAGAAGCCGTTTGCGATTGATTTGAGGAACGGGAAGCGGCTGTCAGCCGCACGTTCCGAATGAGCCGCGATCGCGGCTAAGCGTGCGGGAACCATCGCCACGCCATATGCGTAATATGGGTCAAGCAGGCGGCGAGCAGGCGCGTATGATCTGGGTCTAAGGGAACCATGACAATACAGAACATCTTCGCTGACCTGTTCTGGGTATGGGTAGGTTCGGAGATTCTGCTTCAACTGGTCACGCGCACCAGCCGCAGCACCGGCAAGGTTAAAGATCGCGGGTCTTTGCTGATCATGTTTCCGGTGGTGTTTGCATCTTCCTGGTGGGCCATGTGGTACGGTGACGTGCATCCGCACACCATGCTCGGCGGGGCGCACTGGCTCAGAACGGCAGGCCTTGTCTTGCTGATCCTGGGCCTCGCCATTCGCTGGACAGCGATCCTCACTCTCGGAACTTCGTTCAGCACCAATGTTGCGATTCACGCCGCTCAAACCCTGCGCACTACGGGCCCCTACCGGTCGGTGCGCCATCCTTCGTACACCGGCATGCTCGTAATCTTCACCGCGATCGGTCTCTACGAGCGGAACTGGATAAGCCTGGCCGTTGTGGTCATCCTGCCCACTGCGGCGCTGCTCTATCGCATCCATGTGGAGGAGATGGCGCTGACAGAAGCATTCGGCGAACAATATCTTGCATACAGCAGGACGACCAAGCGTCTCTTTCCCGGAATTTACTGAAGCGGCGTGAGACCTGCAGGCCACGATTGCGGATCGCCTGTGCCCGGAGCCGGCATTGGGCCGATTGTTGAGACTCTCAGGCGCGCCTTCCAAAGATCGGAACTCCCGGACCTACTTCGCCGCCAGTGCGGCGCACGGCAGGATCGATTCATAGTCAGCGTAGATGCCTTCGAACACCGAGTCCCAACTGGCGGTGAGAGCGTAGGCGCGCGCGTCGCGTCGCATTTGGTCGAGGCGCCCAAGATCCTCAAGCAGCCCGGTGATCGCCTCAGCGAATTGATCGTCGGGCACGATCCGGCCAGTCTCGCCGTCGCGGACAATCGTGCGCGGGCCTCCATCGGGAGTTACGATCGCCGGCACCCCGCTGGCTAGCGCCTCAAGCACAACGTTGCCAAAAGTGTCGGTATGCGATGGGAAGACAAACAGGTCCATATTGGCGTAAGCGGTGGCGAGCGCTTCTCCGCGCAAAACGCCCGTGAACTCTGCCTGCGGCAATCGCTCGCGCAGCCAGGCCTCATCGCCGCCGTGGCCGACAATCAAAAAACGGAAGTTCTTCACTCCCCTGCTATCGAGCTCCTCCTGGATCTTCGCCAGCAAGCCAATGTTCTTCTCGATGGAGAGCCGGCCAACAAATCCCAAGACGCGCTCCCCGTTATCGCGCTCGCGGTCATCGCGCTCGCGCGTGCGCTTGGCCGGACAAAAAAGCTGCGCGTCCACGCCCCGCGGCATCAGATGGCAGGGCCGGCCGGTGGTTCGCTCGAGCAGCGCGCAAAGTTCGGGATTGGGTGCGAACAGCACCTGCGCCATGGAGTAGAACCGGGCCGCCGTTGCCATTGCCAGGCCCTCGATCTTTTGGCCGGCGGCGGTTGATCGGTCCTTGGGCAACAGGCGCAGAAACCACTCCGCACGCCGCGCCGCGTATTCGTGAATGTTGGTGTGCCAGCTCGCCGCAAGCGGAATGCGCAGGTGGTGCGCCAGTCCCGCGCCCAGGATTCCGATCTCGCTGGGCCCAGTGATATGGATCAGGTCCGGCTTAAAGCGCTCGAGCACCTCGCTGATCAGCGGAATATGGCGGAAGAACGCTGGATCAAGACGCAAATCCTTTTCGAGAACGAAGGAAAGGAAGCTGCGAGGCCGTTCCAATGTCCAAACGTTGCCCTCTTCGATCACTGCCTGGGCGCGGTCACCGGCGCGCACGCAAAGGAAGGGTAGGTCGCGCCGCCGGGCGAACTCCTCAAAATGGCGGCTTGTATGGGCGACTCCGTTCACCTCGTGGAACGAGTCGGGAAAATATGCGACGCGGAGGGCTGAAGCGGTCCTATCGGCAGCGAAGCTGGCTGCGCTGGCCAAGGCTGTCACGCAAACTCCGCTAACACCGCCGTCTTTTTCAGAATTCGTGCTCGCCCAGGGCCAGCCGCAACTGATGGGAGTCGCTCCAGGCCAGGCGCAGCCCGCCGGCCACCAACCCCTGGCCCATGACTTGGACCAGTGCAAGCCCTGCGTTGATCAGGCGCGGCGCTGACCCATTTGGCCAAAGCTCCTGTAGCGGCCTCACAACGCCAGTCGCGTCGGGATGAAAGACGCGGTCGTCCCAGGAGCGAGAGCCCTGCGGAAACTCGGGATAGTGACGGATCGCATCGATGGTCGATTGCAGAATCCGGTGCTTCCACGGCTCGGCGTATTGCGGAAGAAAAAGCAGGTTGCTTTTCCGCTCGCGCCGAACCTCGTGCACAAACTCGGTAAAGCTGGTGGCGTTGGTCAGGTTCACGTTGGCGTTTGGTTCTACGCCGTGGCGGTCACCGCCCGAGATGAGCAGCATGTTCCACTTCTCGGCAAGGCGCCTCACCGTACGATTCTCGTCCCAGTCGCGCAGGCCGTTCACCTCCAGGGCGTGGAGAAATGCGCCATTCTTCTGCAGGAACTCGTTTACGAGGAATTGGTGCTTCTCCTTGCCAATCAGGTAAAGGTCCCACATCGGATGGAAAGACCAC
>Ga0224554_1000975_pt1 | contig 20317 bp, 16 predicted proteins | sample 714S22024metaG_FD_180666 | JGI IMG/M metagenome (GOLD analysis project Ga0224554, IMG submission 180666) | Peat soil microbial communities from Stordalen Mire, Sweden - 717 S2 20-24 | ecosystem: Environmental > Terrestrial > Soil > Wetlands > Peat | place: Sweden: Norrbotten County, Stordalen...
CGCCAGTGAGAGCCGTTACCGCATCGCCTTCCAAACGAGCATGGATGCCATGAGCATCACGCGCTTCAGCGACGGCGTCTACCTCGACGTGAATGAGGCGGCCTTGAACGGCTTTGGATTTACTCGGGAAGAATTCATCGGGCGCACCGCGGATGAGCTCAACATCTTTGTTGACCGCGAGGATAGGAAGCGCACGCGGGACCTGCTCACCTTTCAGGGCGAATGCCGCAATATCGAATTCCAAATGCGGAGAAAGGGCGGAGAGACCTTCTGGGCGCTCTTTTCCTCCTCCATCATCGACATTGATGGCACGGCTTGCGTGCTGAGCGTGGGCCGCGACATTTCGGAGGCCCGGGCGGCCAAGCAGGCGATTGAAACTGCCGAGCAGAAATACCGCGAGATCTTCGAGCATGCTCCGGAAGGGATCTTCCAGATCAGCGCACAAGGCAAGGCGATGGCCGTGAACACGGCGGGCGCGCGCATGCTGGGTTACGAGTCCGCGTCCGCGGCCGTGGCCGCGATTAGTGATTCCCCTCGCCACCTCTGGCTTGCGCCGGAGGACCGTGAACGGTATGTTGCCTTGATGGAAGAGCACGGCGAAGTCAAGTACTATCCCTGCCAGCTCAAGCGCGCCGACGGGTCGCCGATCTGGATCTCAGTGACCGCACGCCGCATCGCCGGCCCAGACGGCAAGACCCTTTTCTACCAGGGTTTTCTCGAGGACCTGACCGAACAAAAGAATCTTGAAGCCGCCCTGAAGGCGACCATCCGGGAGCTGCAACTGCTGAGCGAGATGAACAACGCGCTGCTGCACGCCACCACCGAGGAAGGTCTGCTCAAGGAGTATTGCCGGGTGATGGTTGAGACCGGCGGTTATCGCATGGCCTGGGTCGGCTTTGCTGAAAATGGTTCCGGCAAGCGCATCGGCCCCGTCGCGTCCTTTGGTGACAACGATGGCTATCTTGAAACGATCGATACCTGCTGGGACGATACGGCGCGCGGCAACGGTCCAACGGGCCGATGTATCAAGTCCGGTCAAGTCGAGGTCACGGAGGAGATTCTAAACGACCCCCACATGGCTCCGTGGCGCGAAGATGCTCTCAGGCATGGATTCAGGTCGTCCATCGCTCTTCCGTTTCGCCACACTGAAGGAAGCATGGCCGTGCTCACCGCGTATGGTGAAGCTCCCTGCGCCTGGACGCAATCTGAGCAGAGGCTCCTGGAACAAATCGCGTCTGATCTCGGCTTCGGCATCACCACACTGCGTACGGCGGTCTCCAGGGCTGAATCGCAGGAGAGCCTGCGCGCCAGCCTCGAGCAAACGATTCAAGTGATTGCCGAGACCGTCGACCGCCGCGATCCCTATACCGCCGGCCATCAGCGCCGCGTTGCCGATCTCTGCGTCCGCATTGCCGCGCAGCTCGGCATGAGCGACGACAGAATCCATGGCCTGAGCCTTGCCGCCGCCATTCACGACCTGGGTAAAATCGGCATCCCCTCTGAGATTCTTTCCTGGCCCGGCCGCCTGACGCCCAGCCAGTTCAACCTCCTCAAGGAACATGTGCAGTTCGGCTACGACATCATCAAGGACGTCAAATTCCCGTGGCCAATTGCGACCATCATCCTTCAGCACCACGAGCGACTGGACGGTTCCGGCTACCCCAACGGAACCACCGCCGAACATATTCTGATGGAGTCGCGCATCCTTGCTGTCGCTGACGTGGTTGAGGCCATGAGTTCGCATCGCCCCTACCGGCCGTCGCGCGGCATTGACGCCGCCCTAGAAGAAATCCAGGCCAACAGCAACGTGCTCTACGATGCGGCCGTCGTCGACGCCTGCATTCATGTGTTCCGCAACCAAGGCTTCGCGTTTCCCGAGTAACGCGGCAGATTCTCGCGGCCAGGGGACAGCCAAGACGCGCGGCCTCGAAGTTCACGCGGATTTATCCCTCAGGAATTGAGAAGTTGACCAGGCTGCGCCTCAGGCGGTCTGTTGGCTCACGATCCGCAGCGCGCCCGGCCGTGTGGTAAAGGCGCCAACTTCTTCGGAGCTGGTGAGGACCGTCTGCTCATCGGCAAGCAGCGCGAGAAACTCCATCGCAGTGACCGGCCTGCCATAGAGCCATCCCTGGGCGTAGATTTTCTGATGGCCCGGATTGAAGTAATCGGCCTGGCGAAAGGTCTCGACGCCTTCGACCACCACTTCAAGGTTGAGTGATTCGGCCATGGCCAGAATCTGCGGAAGGATGGCGGCGCTTGCTGACTCGGTTCCGATGCCACCGGTAAAGGCCTTGTCGATCTTGATTGTGTCGGCAAACAGGCAGAGCAGCTTGTCCAGGTTGGAATACCCGGTGCCAAAGTCGTCGATATGAATGCTGTGGCCCAGATCGCGCAGCGTGCGGATGGTTTCAATGGCTGCCTCGTTGTCGGCGGCCGACCGCTCTGTCAACTCAATGGCAATATTCCTGGGCTTCACCCTTGCCCGCTTCAGCGAGTCCTGAAGCATGGGCACAAACTCGGGGTCGGAAAGGTCCGCGCCGGCAACATTGATGCTAATCCTGAAATCCGGCCGCTCGCGCAGCGTCGCGGCAAAGTCCTGCAGGGTGCGCTTCAAAACTGTCCTGGTAATGGCGCCTACAAATCCGAATTCCTCGGCGATCTTTATGAAGATGTCCGGCTTGACCTCGTTGCCTTCTTCGTCCTTCCAGCGCGCCAGCGCCTCGGCCCCCACAATCTGCCGCGTCTCAAGATCGACGATCGGCTGATAGGCCACCGACAGTTCATCGCCTTCCGCAGCGCGCCGAAGTTGTTGCTTCAGCTCCCGGGTGCGCTGGTACCGGAAAGAGAAAGCAAGTCCGATCAGGATGCCTGCCAGGCCTCCTGCAAATGCGCTCGATGCAATCGTGTCCAACTGGTTGAGGAATGCCGCGCGCAATGAAGTAAACACCGTTGAGCAGCTGGATCCCTGTGCCGCGCAGCGGGTTGCATAGAGCGTCTGGCCCAGGCGCCCTGAAGCGTCAGTGAAGCGGTTAATGGTCTTCAGATCGCCCGCGCGGAACTGTGCCGTAGTCTCCGCGCCCTTCAAGGTTGTGGACCCATGCATGAGGAGGGGACCGGGGGCAACAGGCAATGCGGATGCATACATAACATAGTCGCCGTCCAGTTCGAGCAGCGTCTTGTCTGCGGCGACCTGCGCATGTGCGATACTCGCGCTCGCTGATTTGGTTCCGTCCTGGAGCCGAATGGCCGAACGTCCAAGTCCGGAGAAGCTCGCGACCGGTCCCCCTGTGGCGGAGCACTGAACCCTTCCGCCCTCCATCCGGCCCGCGTCCTTTACGAACTGGGACTGGAACACCAGGCCGCGCAGGTAGGCGATCTCCTCGTCAGAGCAGACGCCGTAGGGCGACGACTTCAGATTTGTCAGAATTTTGTGTGCTTCAGAGATGGAAGAGTCGGCTTGCGCCGCCGCCAGATTTGCATAGGACTTGAGCAAGATTCTGGCTTGGATCATGACCAATGCGCAACCAAGGGCCGCACCGAGAATCAGTCCAGAAACGGCCATGAGGATCATGGCCAACCATCCGATTTGAACGCGCCGCCCTAGAAAACGCATAAATAGAATACCGAGGACTCTTTTAGGGCCGACTTACATAAGGACCCCGGCTTAACCCTCACTGCCTATAAGATTTAAAGGTTATTAAGGTAATGAACAATAACTCTTTTGGGTAACGTCGAGCAGCGGTTTTGGTAACTGATCGACGAAGTTTACGACCGGCCTTCACAATCATCCGGCTGAGGGCTCAGGCGGACCTCAATTTCGGACGCAAGGAGCACTTCAACCCGCTGGCCGCTAGAATAAGAAGAATTCATGCCCACTGTAGCCATCATCGGCGCCGGCCCTCTTGGCCGCTGGCTCGCTCTCGAGGCCGCCCGCGCGGGCTTCTCCGTCCTGCTTGAAGACGTCATGCCCTCGAACCTGCACCACGCCGAGGAAGCGCTTCGTGCCGCACTCGGCCCCGAAGCCCTGCCCAGCGTCGCTTTCGTCTCCACTATTGAAGATGCCGTTCGCTCGGCCGACCTTGTGATCGATTGTGTCCCCGACGAACTCGAATCGAAGCTGGAGATTCTCTGGCTTCTGGACCGCATGGCCCCGCCCCACACCGTCTTCGCCACGCCCACCACGCGTCTTTCCATCGGCGACCTGGCCAACTGCACCTATCGCCCTGAAAAGTGCATCGCGATCGTTGCCGAGGCGCGCGCGTTGTCCTCCGGCGGCACCGGGCAGATTCTGCTGCGCACCACAGCCCGCACGACGGCCGAGACCATCAGCCTGGTGCGCGACTTCTGGCTGAAGCTGAGTTTGAACCCCAGTTTCGAGCAGGAAGGGTGAAGGAACAGGGATTAGGTTATTAGGTGGTTAGGTGGTTAGGTGGTTAGGTGGTTAGGTAGTTCGGTGGTTCGATGGTTAAGTGGTTAGGTGGTTCGGTGGCAGAGGAGATGGAAACAGGGACCTAATCCCTGCCTTCAAGCACTTCTTCGTAGTACCGCACATAGCGCGGGACTACCAACGATGCGCAGAACCGCTTCTGCGCCATCTTCCGCGCCGCTTCCCGCATCGCTTCGAGCCTGGTCCGGTCGCTCAGCAGGTCTAGCGCTCCCTTTGCCATCGCGTCCACGTCGCCTACCGGATACAACAGTCCAGTTTCACCGTCGTCAATCAGTTCCGGAACTCCGCCCACGCGCGTTGCGATCGCCGGCACCTTGCAAGCCATCGCTTCCAGCGCGGCGAGTCCGAACGATTCCATCTCGCTCGGCATCAGCATGAGGTCGGCGAGCGGCAGCAGCTCGTTGACGCGCTCCTGCTTGCCGAGGAAGTGCACGCGCGACTGAATCCCCTTGTCGTGCGCAAGCCACTCGGCCGCCGAACGGTCTGGGCCGTCGCCCACCATCACCAGTTGTGCCGGCATCTGCTCTGCGACCTGCGCAAACACCTTGACCACGTCCACGACGCGCTTCACCGGCCTGAAGTTCGAAAGGTGCATCAGGATCGGCTCATCTGGCGCAGCAAAGCGCGCGCGCTCCTCCGCCTTCTTTTGCTCGTCCTGGATAGGTGCATAGACATCGCAGTTGACAAAATTCGTTACCACTTCGATGGGCCTTGTGATGCCGAAGCTCTCCACCGTCTTTTCTTTCAGGTAAGCGGAGATGCAGGTAACCCCATCGCTTTCCTGGATGGCGTATTTGGTAATCGGCAGGTAGCTGCGGTCAAGCCCCACGAGCGTAATGTCGGTGCCGTGCAACGTGGTCACAAACGGCAGCCGCCGTCCCTTGCTCGCCAGAATCTGCCGCGCCAGCAACGCGCTTACTGAATGGGGAATGGCATAGTGCACGTGCAGCAGGTCGAGCTCGCAAAACTCGGCCACCTCCGCCATGCGCGATGCCAGCGCCAGGTCGTAGGGCGGAAACTCGAACAGCGGATAATTCGAGACCGGAACCTCGTGATAAAAGATTCCCTCGTTGCGCCCGGTGAGACGAAAGGGCTGCGAATAGGAGATGAAATGCACCTCGTGCCCCAGCGCCGCCAGTTCAATGCCCAGCTCCGTTGCCACGACGCCCGACCCGCCGTAGGTGGGGTAACACGTAATCCCAATCCGCATTGTGCCTTCTTAAGGAACCGATTTTTGCCAAAACAACCAAAACTTTGCCAAACGGCAAGCTGTTGCCTGTTTCCAAAAATTGTATATTCTTCCAGACTCCTATTTTAATTGGGTTTTGCAGAGCGGGTTTTCAGACGCCCTTTGTCACAGATATCTCGGGCCGAAATGCGGCGGGTGGTGGGTGCTCGTGTTGGGGCATTGGAATCATTACCCGGATTCCAGCGCATGATAAGGACGTTATTACTCGCTACGTTGCCAAATCAGGATCACCTCTGCGCCGGTCGGAATGCGATATTGCACGCAGTTGCTGCCGAGCTCTCGCAGATAAACATTTATCTCGCGACCGGCTCTGCGCCTGATTTTTCACCGGCAGGCGTGAAAACCGTTCGCTAAAGGTAGTCAGTCTCACATCAGGTGTGCCGCAGACTGTGCCATGGCGCGGGTGCCGTGATGTGTCAAATCAATGTCTTAGATGACCTTTCCTTAGCCGAAGTTGTGTCACCCTTCTTGAGATCCTTGTCAAGCTGATCCAATAGCTTTTGGATTTCGGATTTCCCAGTGCTGCCGGTACTGCTAGAGCTACTGCTTGAACTGCCGGAATTGCTGGAGGTTGGCGGAGCGCCCGGAGGAGGCCCTTGTGGCCCGTTCTGCATTTGCTCCTTGATCCGGGAAAAGTCCTGCTTGGCGGCAGAGATATTGCCGGATTCGAGATCTTTTCCAAGCTGGGTTAGCAGCTGGTCCATGGGGTTGGTCTGCGAGCTACTACTGGTTGAAGATGTCGAACTGGTGGCGGGCAAATCCTATTTCAGCATAACGTAGTCCTGTTTTGCAGCTGAAAGATCCCCCGATTTCAAATCGCTTTCATGCTTCTTGAAAGCATTTGCGATGCTTTGCATTGTCTGGGCATCTTGCGTTGACATCCCTGCGAGGGTAGGACCCTCGAAGGCGGACACCACACCGATGAGTGACATCTTGGATCAGATGCGCATCCAAGATAGCAATAAAGACTTCCAATAGCGAGAAATGACGTTTATGGACCTCAAAGAGTACGAACAAGAGAAATTCGGGATTGCCGACATCATCCGCTCCGCGCAGGCCGTCGAAACGAAGGACGAAGCCTTGCAGTCCGAATGCCGGGATCTCCTCACGCGCTTAGCCGAGGACCGGTTCAACCTTCTGGTTGTTGGGCGATTCAGCCGAGGCAAATCGACCCTGATGAACGCCATCCTCGGTGGGGATCTGTTGCCGACTGGGACTGTTCCACTCACATCTGTGATCACAACGGTTCGGTATGGAAGCCGCAAGCAGGTCGTGCTTAACTTCAACGGCCGTGGTTCGCGCCGTGAGGTCCCTCTTTCGCAGCTGGCTGATTACGTTACGCAGCAATCGAATCCTGGAAATGTCAAAGATCTCGCGTATGCCGAGATTGAGTTGCCCGTCGAGATCCTGCGTCGAGGGTTCTTCTTTGTTGATAGCCCAGGACTGGGGTCTTCGATCGCAGAGAATACGCAGACAACCGAACGGTTTCTACCACAGGCGGATGCCTTTGTTCTGGTAACGAGCTACGAGAGCCCGCTGTCGGAAGAAGAGGACCGTATCTTGCACCGAGTGCGCCTGACGAACAAGAGGCTCTTTGTTGTGCTTAATAAGCAGGACACCGTCAGTGCGACAGAACGAGAGGAGGCCCTCGCATTTGTGACGGAGCGTCTGCAACGGTTTTCCTTCTCCGAGACTCCGCATATCTTCTCTCTTTCGGCACGACAAGGGCTCCAGGCTAAGGTATCAGGAGATAAGGACCAGCTGGAGGAAAGTGGCCTCGGGTCATTTGAGGCGGAGCTGCTGCGGTTTCTTACTGGGGGCGCGCGCAGTATTTTCTCGCCAACATGTATGGACGGGCCGCCACTTTTCTCGCAAACCGGTTGAGCTTGAAAGGCGAAGCAGCGCAGGAGGAAACATTCAGCGAACTCGTGAGTAGATTGCGCGTCCTTCGAGAGAAGAGTTCTACAGCAGGGGGAGAAACGCTAAAAACAATCGCAGTTGACGAGTCGACCGGCAACCCCGCGGCCACACTACAGCTTGAAAAGCGCACAGGTTGCTGGATCTGTGGTGCCGTGCTGGACGCAATCTTCGGATTCTTGAGTAAGTATCAATACGAACTGACCATCAATCCGGATACGCAACGGGAGCACGCCGATAGGGGAGGATTCTGCCCGCTCCATACCTGGCAATATGAGAACCTCTCGTCTCCATACGGGGTGTGCACGGCATACCCGGAACTCGCGCATCGCAAGAGAACTAGAGCGATTCGCCTCGTTAGCCTCCGAAGCTGGTGGATCTCGTGAAGAAATGAAGAGTTTGCTAGCCACCCCGAGAACATGCCGGGTCTGCGACGTTCGAATTGATGCGGAAAAGAATGCAGTGAACAATGTAGCCGCGACCGTACACACTGCAACCGCATCAAGCGAACAACGTCTGCCCGCCTGCTGCCTTCCGCACCTGGCCATGGTTACAACGTCGCTCGGCGCTGGCCAACCCGCCCGGAATCTGCTTCACGCCCACGCGCGTCTACTGGAACGGACGGCGGAGGACCTGCAACGGTACGCGCTCCGGCACGACGCTCTGCGCCGCTACCTGACGAGCGAGGAAGAGCGCAGAGCGTCCAATTTGGCGTTGCTGCTGCTCACAGGTAACCGCAGCGTGAGCGCGCCCTGGGCTGTGGATTTCATTCTCTGAAGGCGCCAGGACATGACCGCACAGACGACCTGCAACTCACAACAATTTCCAATTACGCGATCAATGGATCTTTGCGCTAGCGTCTGCCCATGCGGTAATCGACGTATAGGATATGGGACTTGATCTGATCGCCCGCCCGGTACTGAGGGAGTTGCGCCATCTTCAGCATTTGGAGAATGGCACCTGGATTCCCATCGCTCCATTCGACAAGCGAGGGTAGAGTCGACTCGAGATTGGATGCCCACAGTTGAATTCTCTCTGCATCCCGCTGCGCGAACTCCAGTGCGATTTGGGGCGGCAAGTTCTTCAGTTCCAGGCGCTCAGACTTATTAGCACACAGCGGGCGAAGTGCACCAATATCTTCCATGTGCGGCGATCGCGATGCGAAGATTACTGGTGTCCGCCCATAATAATGCAAGCTCTTAATCATGCCGGTGACAATGCGAGACGGCGCATCGAGATGGTCGAGCACCATCAGAAAAGGGCGGGTATCAAGAGCCCGATGCACGATGCCCTTCAAAGAAGATGATGATAGTGCGCTAATATTTGCCGGAGTCTTGACCCTCTCGTCTGCAGAATGCAGTGCTTGGAGCAATCCGAGAAGGAATTCGCGCGGCGATCGCGTCTTCTCAACGTAGAGCGCAAGCGGTTGACTGTCGACAAACCTGCGCAACAAGCGCGATTTGCCCACGCCTTCCGGACCGAATACGAGCATGGATTTTCGCGCCCTCGCCTGGGCCCGGAGGCGGCCTAATTCCTCCTCGCGCTCGACACAACTCAGATATTCAAGGGTCGGCTCGCCTTGATTGGACGATAATGGCATCGCGGCTGTACCTCGTTCCGGAAAAAGCTAGCTGACATTGCCCTCGAAGTAACGCTCGTGGCTGGCGCGAATGATCTGCTGTGCTGCGTCCCGGTCTTTCCAGCCCAGTACCTGGGTCCGCTTACCTTGCCGGAACTTCTCGAAGGTTGCTAGTACTTCCTCGCTGTAGTCGGGTGCAGGGTAATATTTGCCGACCGTAATACGCTTTCCTTCTATAAGAAGTGAGTATCTGATTCCGCCGAGATTGTCTCTGAGCTTCTTCGTTTCGGCAACGAGCGCGGTGAAATCAGCCGACTCAGTGTAACTCGTCAGGAATTCGCGAAAGCAAAGGAAGCCGCGCGAGCCGAGGGCGGCGGGAGCCAGATCGTGCGCCAGGCACATGAGACCGCAGCAATAGATCTCTACAGCATTCAGGAAGAGTGCTTGCTTTTGGTATTTGTAGTAGAGTTTCTCCGCCAGTGCGAGGCAGGCCCGCATCTTCCTCATTTCATCGGCGAACGAGCGAATGTATTCAATGAGCGCAGGGTCTTCAAGATCGCGCAAAACATTCTGACGGTATTGAATGGCCTCGATACTCTTTAACGGAGCGTAGAAGAAGGGCTTCAGATTGTATTCGTCCCGGCCGGCCGTTATCGACTCGACAATCTGGTCAAGGTTCAGATCAGTAAAGAACTCGTGTGGTTCCTTGCAGTCAAGCTCTGCTCCGGTATCGCAATCATCGAATAGGATGCTGAGAAAGACACCTGAACCGGCGGTTCTCTGGCGAAGAACCGGCGCCTGGAGCTCGTTGTTCTGCGTGTCACTGTGGAGAATCGAAGATTGTGCGGTCTGAAATGGCACGGTTGGCTCCTCCGAGTTCTAGCCTCGTAGGAGTCATCTTCCCCTCGGGAAAGGGGCATTTAGAGTGGACTCCAACACCCGCCGATGATCAGGGTTCCCGGTTTCCTTGCATGCCTGTCATGCCTCCGGTGTCCTTCCCTTGAGACTCTTGCGCCACACTACCTTCCCATTGCGCAATGAATGGGATTAGACGAGTGCCGAAACGTCCCGTTCCAATCCGTTGAGCCGTTCAATTGCCGACTGTACGGCGGGAGTTCCTTCTTCTTTAACTTTCCGTGCCCGGTCAAGTGCCTGTACTGCAATGCGGCTGATTTCATGCAGCAGTTTGCGGATCTCGATCTGCAAGCGGTCCCGGCTTTCCTGAATGCGATTGAGAACATCGTTTTGTACGCGCGCGCTGTTAATTTCCAAAAGATACCGCAGAAACTCGCGAGCTTCGTTTGTGATTACTCTGCGTGCACCCACAAGCGGCAAAAAAACGTCGGCGAGCCAGCGCAAAGGCGATGGGGGATCAGCTGTGCTGAGAAATTTCTCGAAAGTGAAACTTGAACGCACGCGGAAGCCTTCCTCAGGATCGAGCGCATGGGGCATTCGCGTCAGTTCACTAAGGCCCGCATCCACCAGCTTTTTCAGAAAGCTGTTTCCCATCTCCACAAATCGAAAGGCCACGGCGCGATATTGGCGCTCGCCCTCTTCCTGCTCAGGTTTGAGCCAAGGCATTACCCTGCGGCGCGAGATCTCCTGGACGAGGTGCATCACTCGGCGTCGATAGTGCGGGCCAAAGCCGAGGGGCACGGATGGCAATTCCTCACCAAATTCCGTTTCAGATTCTGTCCACGCGGAAGCGAAGAACCGCTTGTGCCTTTCACCGAAGAGGTCCGAAATCCGGTGCAGCTCCGCCATAAAGAGGTAATCCAACTCGCGCATGGAGCGCTCAGCTTCGTTGATGGTTTCCCTCATGAGCTCGATTCGCCGTTCGGATTCTTCGATGGGCCGCTGGAGCGCATCTCGGTCCTCGCTGATGATAGCCAGCAGTTGTTCGCTTAAGCGCTGGAGGCCCCGGTCGCATGCGGCGTGAACGAGATTTCTGCCCGAGTCTTCAACGAGGCAATGCAAACTCGCCAGCAGTTTGTCCCAATCCCGCAACGGACCGCGGTCTTCCATCCGCTCGGCGGCACTCACCTCAAAGACCTCGCCCATCTGGCGATGCAGCTGCTTTTCCAGAATTTCGCGCGTGAACTTAGCCGCCGCCGCCCGCTCCGGATCGGTGGTGCGGTCGGCCTTGTTGATCACCAGGATTAGATCCTGAACTTCTTTGCCAACTGCTTCCACCAGCGTCAACTCCTCGCCCGCAATTGGCGGATCGGCTCCGACCACAACCAATGCTGCATCAATGCGAGGAATGAACGCCTGCGTGGTTGCCGTATTTCCAGTGAAGACCGAACCCAAACCCGGAGTATCCACAAAACACATACCCGAGGACAACAAAGGGCTGGGCACGAAGACTTCCGCTCCCTCCACGGCCTTTGTGTTTTCGGGATTCAGCTCTTCGGTCACGTATTCCTTCAAGTCGATCATGGCAATGTCCCGCCAGGCCCCGTCTCGCATGCGAACGCGCGCATGAACTTCGTCGCCAAACCGAATCACGGTAGGCACCGCCGTGACCGGAATAAACCCGGTCGGAACAACTTCGTGGCCGACAAGAGCGTTGAGCAGGGTCGATTTGCCTCGCTTGAATTGACCGACACAGGCTACATAGAAACGCCCTTCGGAGACCCGCGCTGCAAGCTCACGTGCTTCCTCGGCGACAGGCTCAGTTCCAAGTTCCTGAGCCAGTCTGCCGAGTCGCAACAGACGGGAGGCGCCATCCATATTTACGGATGTCTCAGTCGGAAGGCTGCCGTAATCTTGCACTGTCGAACTGCTCTTATATTCCTGCATCTGTTATTACCCTTGCGACCGAATACCTTCTGGGCTGCTCTGTAATTCGTCCATCCGGGTCCTGTTAGGCCTTCGTCGGTTCGCTCGTTGAAGTCCGCGAGTATCGAATGACCTCGACACGGGACATCGCGATGAGCCCCTCCTCGACCACAACGTCGAGATGGGGAATCAGCTTTTCGATCTGTTCCTCGCGGTCGATGATGGTCAGCATGATTGGCGCGTCCTTCGAGAACGTCCAATGACTGGCGTGATGGATTCTGGTACTTGCCCCGTATCCCTCGATTCCTCGATACACCGAGGCGCCTGCCATCCCGAGTTCCATGCATTTGGCTACAATCGCCTGGTGCAGCGGCTTGCCCTGCCACTTGTCGCCTTCTCCGAAATGAATCCGTAACATGCGTGCCTGGAATTGGTCTTTCATAGTTGAGCCTCCGCTCATATAGAAGCGCTTCCCGCTCCGGGCACCGACTGGTCAACGTCCAGTGCGCGGTAGGAGTACTTGATGATGTCTACATCTGAAAGGACGACTAAACCTTCCTCCACCATCTGTTCCACGAGCGGAAGAAAGGATCGCAGCTTCTCTTCCGTGTCAACAGCTGAGAGCATGATTGAGCAGTCATGGGACAGGTGCAGGGCCTTGTCCTTGTGAATCCGCCGATGTGCTCCATAGCCGAGGATGCCGCGATAGACAGTGACGCCGGCAATGTCGTTCGCACGCATGGCTTCAACGAGTGCATTGTAAAGAGGCTTCTCCTTCCAGCGATCCGCTTCGCCGATATAGATTCGCATCATCTTTGCCTTGCCTTCGATCTTGAGGTGTGCAGGAAGGACCGGCTTTTTTGACTTCGACACCTGCGCGGGCTTTGCCACAGTGGTTTCCTGAAGCTCGATCATCCCCGTTCCGGCCAGTTCCTCAAGTTTTCCAAGAAGTTCGTTGACTTTCTCGCGGGATTCGACGAACTCAATCTTGAGAGGCAGGTGATCTGAAATCTCGACAATGCTGGCGGAGTGCATGTGATGATCCGCACCAAACCCCGCTACCCCTTTCAGCACAGTTGCGCCGGAGACGCCTCTGTAGAAGAGAAAGTCGAGAATGCTCGAATACGTTGGGATCCCATGATGCTTTGATCCCTCACTCAAATAGATTGAAACCTTCACTGCCTTTCCGGCATTCAACATATTTCCCCCTCAGGAATGTAGTCCGCGTTGCGAGACAAGGAACTCGGCAGCACGTCCGAGCGAACCCCAACCTGGTCTGTCTGCCTCCGGCTTGTCACGCAGACTTTGCAGCTCTTGCGTCAACTGTCGGCGGCAATGTTCGATGATCGTGTCGATGCGGGCGGCAACAACAGGCTGGACCTGATGCCGCAGTTTTATCCCGTGCGGGATGCACAATACCGGAGCTCCCCTCAGCCAATCGGAAACGTCTGCCCTGTTGATACAGCCGACGAATTCGCGAATCCGGCGGTCTTCTTCCGCAGTAACTTCCATGCAAATGTCACAGGCGGAGGCATCGCTGGAGATTTTAGCCGGATCGTCTACGAGATGGATGAACACCTCAGCCGCTGTCAAGGCGTTCTGTACTGCTGCCAGCCCCCAAGTGTGAAAATTGCACAAATGATGGATGTCATGTTCCGAATGATGTTGAAGGCGGGCCGCTTGATACTCCTTCAAAAAACGGCAGAAGGGGCATCCGGATTCCTGAAGCACGTCCAGGATCGATTGATAAAGAACGAGCTGTTTTTGTGTTCTCATCAGAGGATCTCCGCAATTACTGAGCCGCCCCACACGACAGCAAGCCCAAGAATGAGACTGCTGATCGCATAGAAGGCTGCAAGCAAGAAAGCGCCGGTTCTGACTGTGGAAAGTGTCTCCCACTCATAGGTCGAAAACGTGCTGTACGCGCCAATAAAACCCACAGGCACAAGGAACCTCCAGGCTGGATTCAGGTCAGCTCGCCTGGACAGGAAGGTGAGCGAGAAGCCAATAATTACACAGGCCGTGATGTTGATGACAAAGGTACCGTATGGAAACTTCGTTCCCATGCGGCTGGCAATCGTCGAGCCGACCCAGTACCTGAGCATGGAACCAAGCGCGCCGCCGAACGCAATTAGAAAGTACTTCTGCAACCCTATGCCTCCCTCACGATGATTTCGCTTGCACCGGGAATCTCGCTTGTATTCCAGTTTCTCAAGAGTGCCAGATCTCGTTCGAGCTGAGATACGTCAATGGTGTCATCAGAAGCTCCTGAGATCCTTTGAAGTTGAACCCGATAGGCCTCGGCATAGGAACTCACCAGGAGCACGATCTTGCTGACAAAATGATGGCTCCACTCAGAGAGTGCTTGACCGTAATAGTGGAGCTCCTGTGTCACCAAATCACCAATACTGCTCTCCAGCGCCGCTTTGATTCTGGAGCGCACAAAGCGGCTCCCGAGAAACATCCAAGGGCTCATATTGATGGCTTGCGGGAGTGTTGCCAACTCAAACCGTGGCATGTCGCGTAAGAGAATTTCCAATTCATCCGGCGCAGGCACATCGGTGCGCCCCATCTCTTGCGCCACTGATTGCAGCGTGAAGATTGCCCGCTGGCTTACATTGCGGACTTCTTCAATAAGACGTTCCACGGCCTTCCAAACTGCCTCGTGGAGCCACTCCGCAAGTTGCAACGAGGCGACACCAGCCTTGGAATTCGCTCGCATCCATGCAAGGGCGCTATCTGCCGCTTCACTCAGAATCGGCTCCGGCGCCTCACCCAGCCTATAGAAGGCGTGATCGAGAACGGTGCGTTGCTCTCCAACCTCCCCAGTCACATGGCGCAATTGCTCCTCCAGATCGTGCACATTCGTTGGGAGATCCCGCCCTCTGTGCTTCGTTTGGTCGAGAGTGGTCTCGATAGCGGCGGTGACCGAGTCACGTAATGCGCCGATCTTTCGAGAGATGGAGCTGTTGCGGAGTGCTCGCGCCTGGTCGAACCTCGGAAGCAGTTCGCGTTCAAAGAAGTGATCGAGCAAGACAGTGTAGTCCGGGATCGAGCTGACCGGATGCACATTCATCGCCAAGCCCAATTCAGCTTGCAATTGATCCTGGATATAGCTGGTTACCCGATGGAGATCCTCCTCTGCGAGCAGGTCCACTTTGCTCAGGAGGATGATGGCCGGGATCCCGGCCTCGTAGAGCAGACGCAAAGTTCCGATGTCTTCTTCATTCAAGGACGTTCCCGCATCAATCAGAAGCAGTGCAACGTCACACGACGGAAGATATGCAAGCGTTTCCGCAGCACCTCGTCTGGCCAGGGATCCAAGTCCCGGCGTATCCACCAACACAATGCCCTGCTTCAGGCGTGGCGACGGCACCTCTACGATTGCTCGCACAACATTCCGCATGTTGCCTGGATTGCCTTGTTCGGTTACCAGGGCGCCAAGGTCTTCGAGCGTGACTGTCTCTTCTCTTCCGCCGGCGTAGGCCACGTCAGCGCGCAGGGTTGGTCCATAGCGAAGCTTTGTGGGTACAGCTGTGATGGGATTGATGCCTACCGGGAGAACATTCGTACTCAAGAGCGCATTAAGCAGTGAGGATTTGCCACTGCTGACTCGGCCGAAGAAAGCCACTTCAAGGTTGTTGTCCTCGAGACGAGACGCAAGTGAGTCGATGCGGGTCCGGAATTCCACCAACCCATGACGAGTGACAAGTTGCTCAATCAACCGCAAAAGAGCGACATCGTATCCGGTCTCTTCCAGCTTACGGAGACGCGATTCCAGATTCGTGCCCAACTCCTGGCGAAGATAGCGCTGCATGCTTCCAGCCACTGAGCGAAGTTCGTGAACCACTCCGTTGAGCTCATCTACCGCATCCTCGGGCACGGCCCCGCATCCGCGCATATAGCTGGGCTTGAGTTCTTCGATCGCTATGTCGATAAAGGTAAGGTTTACTGCGATTGATCGCGTGATTGGAATCTGGGATGGCTCGGGCTTCATATGCTGCCAGTCCAAGGCTCGTAACAGCTGAGACCGAAGACGGCGAATGTGGTCTTCAATCACCCGTGCCTGTGCCGGTGTTATATCGATGACGTACTGTGGAAACGGGGAGGATGATGTAGCAGAATGGAGAGCTTGTTCTATATCGCTCAGCAGCCTGTCGATGTATCGACAAGTGACGCTCAAGCGCCGCTGCTGGGTCTCGTTCAGCTCTCCAGGGTATCGCGTTCTCACCATCTCTGGTCCTGGTTCGGGCATGACTCCTCCAAGTGACTTCAACTTCGAGGAGTCATTTGCCCAGTTGAGCGGTTTAAGGTGGACTCCAACACCCACGATTGTTTGCTATGCCTTCACTGGCTTGTGCCACCGTTCGTATACGCTGGCTCCGGCGTAACGGGCGTTGGTCCCGAGTTCGTGTTCGATCTCTAGAAAGCGGTTATACTTTGCGATGCGCTCGCCACGGCTGGTCGAGCCCGTCTTGATCTGGCCCATGCCGGCAGCCACGGCCAGGTCAGCGATGCTCGTATCATCGGTCTCGCCCGAACGATGAGAGATAACCGCGCCGTATCCGTTTTCGCGCGCAATCTGAATACATTCGAGCGTTTCCGTCAGCGTGCCGATCTGGTTCAGCTTGATCAGGATGGCGTTGGCGATACCGTCTTTGATGCCTTGGCGGAAAATTGCCGGATTAGTCACAAAGTTGTCGTCGCCGATTAACTGGATCCGGTCGCCAAGAGTTTTGGTCAACTGTTGCCACCCGGCGTGATCGTCTTCGGCGACCCCATCTTCAATGGCCCAGATCTCTGGATACCTGTCGAGCAAGTTCTTCCAGAAGTCAACCATCTGCGCCGGCGAGACTCTGCTCTTGTCCGACTTCTCGAAGAAGTAGGTGCCGTCGTCAAAAAACTCGCTTGTGGCAGGGTCCAGCACGAGGACCACGTCTTTGCCCGGCTTATAACCGGTCTTTTGGATTGCTTCAAGAATCAGTTCGATGGGCTCTTCGTTGGACGTCAACTGCGGTGCGAAGCCGCCTTCGTCCCCGACCCCAGTGTTATACCCCTTCTTGTGCAAAACGGTTTTGAGTGCGTGGAAGGTTTCGGCTGCCGCTCGCAGGCCTTCACTGTAGCTAGGCGCACCCACTGGCGAAATCATGAACTCCTGAAAGTCCACGTTGCTGTCCGCGTGGCTTCCACCGTTGAGCACGTTGAACCATGGCGCTGGAATCAGATTGGCCTTCTCGCCTCCCAGGCTGGCATAGAGCGGGAGATCGTGATCTGCTGCAGCGGCCCGTGCAACCGCGAGCGAAACGCCCAGAATCGCGTTGGCTCCAAGGCGTGCCTTGTTCGGTGTCCCGTCCAGTTCGCACAGCTTCTTGTCTAATGCCTTTTGGTCGTTGGCATCGAATCCATGAACGGTCTTCATAATCTCCCCGTTCACATGGTCTCGTGCATTCAGAACGCCCTTGCCGCCGTATCGAGCCTTGTCGCCATCGCGAAGTTCGACGGCTTCGCGCTTGCCGGTCGATGCGCCGGAAGGAACCTTAGCCGTTGCCTTCACTCCGTTCGACAGGGTTGCTGTAACCGCCAATGTTGGATTCCCGCGGGAATCGAGGATTTCGAGGGCTTCAAGTTTCGCAATTTCAGACATGATGATTACGCTTTCCCGGCCATAAGGCCGCTAGTTGTGAGTACTTCAACGAGGCATTGGTGAACGACATTAAAAATCAGCATCTGTGGAACTTGCGCTCCTGTGCTCTGCCGTTCACGTAATTTTCGATCTTCATAGCGAGCAATCCCGATCAATGAACGATCATCACCGGACAATGGGCATATCTCAGAACGCGCTCCGAATTCGAGCCCAACATCCAGCGATGAAGGATGGTATGGCTGCGCTTGCCCATGACAATGAGACTGGCCTGGATGGTGTCCGCCTTGTGGATGATTTGTTCCGCCGGATGGCCCAGAACGATATCCGTTTCGAGTTCAATTTCTTTCTGTTTGGCGCGTTCGCGGAGGGGTACGAAAATGCTCTCATAGCGCTCGCGCCCCTCATCGAGAACCGCATGGAATTCCGCGCTCTCGGCGGGTTCCGGCGGCCGGATTACTGCGATAACGAACAGTTTTGCTTTCATGTCGCCTGCCATCGACAAGGCAACATCCAAAGCGTGCTCCGCATGTGGAGACGCATCGAACGCAACAAGTATCCTTTGAATTCCTACAAAAACCGGACTTCCCATGTGCTTCACCTACCCTTCTTCTGCGGGTACTGGCCGCATGACTTCCTGCTCTGCTTTCTTGTTTGCTTGCGAGTGGGGAAGAAGATGCCGGGGAAGAAAGAACGAGTTCGCAATCACGGTCGGAATCACGGCGCTGGCGATGACTGTGCCCACGATATATGAATACTGCGCCTGCGTGATGATCTGATGATTAAGCCCAAAGAGGGCAGAGATAGTACCGAATGTGAGGCCGGTTGACATCATCAGCGTGTAGTAAGCTCCAGCCTTGCCGTCGTACTTGTGAATCCTGACTGCTGGATACACAGTGGCTGCCTTGGTCAGCGACTTGGCCAGAAACAGGACGAGCAGCGTAACGGGCGCTGCCATTAATGCCGGCACGGATACAAACGATCCTGCGCGGATGAAATAGAACGGAGTCAGCAGACCAAACGTAAGCGTACGCAGACGGCGAATCAGCGAATGGTCTTTTCCGACCGTTCCGGCCAGAACCATCCCGATCATGTATGCCGGCAGCACCGCTTCGCTGCCAGCCCAGACGGCCAGTCCACCCATGGCAAACAGGAAAAAGAGAATGTACTTGGCCTCAAGCTCTGAGACACGCCCGCCGTATTTCTTGAAGAAACGTGGCGTAAGAAAGGGCAATACCACGAAGACCACGATGGAAACCACCACGAAAATCAGCGTCCGGACGGTGAAAGGAGAGAAGATCAGCCCGAGCGCAATCACGGTTCCCAAGTCATTGATGAAGCAGGCGGCGAGAATCGCCTTGCCGTACTCCGTGACGTTGAAACCAAGTTCCAGCATTACTGCGTAGACCACGGCTACCGACGTCGTCGAGAGAGCCACGCCGCACAGCCAGCTGGGCATGATGGCCCAGTGCAATATGTAATGCGCGATCGCGGTGCATCCGAGGAATGGGCCGAAGAATCCAGCCAATCCGATGATTGACGCTTCTTTCCACTTGGTTTTGAAGATCACCGGATCGAGTTCCGCACCGGCAAGAAACGTCAGCACAATAGCCCCGGTCCCCGCCAGAAACGTGATCCATTGCGTGTTGCCGGCCAGGCCTTCCTTCGCCAAGAAGACGCCTATGACCAGTTGGGCCACTGTGCCGACTACGATTTCAGAAAGCGCCGTCGAGATCTTGAACCAGATCGCTAACAGCGTCGCAGCCAGCGCGAGACCCACCCACAGAGCACAAAGAGCCCAAGTGTTCGTCAGCAAAGCGAACTCCTAAGTTTTAGATCAGGGAACTGGCCGGGACATAACTCCGCGACAGGATTCCCTGTCAGGAGTCATCATCTGTCCGGCCTATTGGAATGGACAGCGGTTAAGGGTGAACTCCCTCACCACAACAACAGGCCAGTAGACACCTTCGGTGTTCTGATGTCAAGTTCAGGAATACTTCTTCAGGGAGATTGCCGCCCGATTTCGAACGACCCAATGAGCGTGCTCAAGGGGGGCAAAATCCCCCCAAATCACTCGAAATCAATAGACTGCCTGTGAGGAAATCGGATTCGTACTGATAATCGCCGATTTCGCTTGGAGCGATTCTCCGTCGATGGGCTAGATCTTTCATTTTTCTAGTAAATCACCGGCAAGCTGAAATTTGCGTCTGGGGTTCCCGATAAGGCTGTGCCATAACCCATACGTTTTGGGACGGTCCGTTTCGTGCAAGTTTGCCATTCATCGTCAATAAGATGCGGCGAACTATTTTACAGGCCTTTGCGCACGGGAATTGCAATATTCCCCAGCATTCAGCTGTATCAAAAGGGTGCTTCCGCACTCAATATTCACGACCCCTTTTGAGACAGGGCCAGATGAGCGGTCTCAACCCTACTCACCGTTCGAAAATGCGAACGATAAGGGATTATTGCCCGCGTTGAATATCGACATCTATAACTTCCCACTTTCACGAGCCAAGGCTAGTCGGATCCCGACAAATACTGTACCCAAGAACCAACTGACATCGCGAAAGACGGCGCCGTCATCTTCGACTCGGGCAGCGATTCGCAAACATGGCCGCAGGCGCGGAGGCATTTCTTAGATCCGAGCCTCAACTGGATTGGAAACAGAAACAAGGTGATGTACGATGTTTTTGTTCCGCATCG
>Ga0224554_1000983_pt1 | contig 20174 bp, 15 predicted proteins | sample 714S22024metaG_FD_180666 | JGI IMG/M metagenome (GOLD analysis project Ga0224554, IMG submission 180666) | Peat soil microbial communities from Stordalen Mire, Sweden - 717 S2 20-24 | ecosystem: Environmental > Terrestrial > Soil > Wetlands > Peat | place: Sweden: Norrbotten County, Stordalen...
CGCGGGCCACGGCCTCGAAGGAATTGGCAGACGCGGCCTGCTGGGTTCGCTTCTCCGTCTTCCGTACCGCCGCCGGGTCTTGCCCTGCCTCTAATTGCTTATGGACAGCATCACGCTTGCCTCTGGCATCTTTCAGGCTCACTCGCGGATACACGCCAAGGGCAACCAGCTTCTCCTTGCCGTCCTGCCGGTATCTCAACCGCCAGTATTTTTTGCCGTTCGGAAAGATCCAGAGATAGAGGCCGCCGCCATCATGCAGTTTGCGGATGCTTGTCTCTTTGGAGCATGTGGCGTTTGCACATGCCGTATTCGTCAACGTGCTTGTTGCCATGTGGTATCTCCGGGGTACAGAAAACTGATACCACCGTTTTGTACCACCTTCAAAAGCCGGATGCAATAGGCCATCATTGCACCGCTTTGGACACTATTTCGCCATAAAGCATTGTTTTTATTGGATTATGCGGGCTTTATTGGACTTAGTGGGATGTTGAAATGGCGGAGAGGGAGGGATTCGAACCCCCGATAGCCTTGCGACTATGTCTGATTTCGAGTCAGGTGCGTTCAACCGGGCTCCGCCACCTCTCCGACCTAGGGTTAGTTTACCGGCACAGTGGCCACGGCGCAATCAAACGATTCGAATGAAGAGGATTCGATCGATCGCGCGGGCCGGATCGAGACAAGAGCTGAATCACTCCAACTGGAGGCACATGAGGAGCGCGTCGTCGCCGGGATCGCGGTAGTAGCGCGGGCGGCGGGCGGCTAGGGTGAACCCGAGGCCGGCGTAGAGGGCGACGGCGGCGGAGCTGGCGGCGCGGACCTCGAGGACAACCTCGGTTGCGCCCTGAGAGCGGGACCAGTCGAGGACGGCGCGGCAGAGGGAGCCCCCGATGCCGGCGCGGCGATAGCTGTCGGAGACGACGACGCTCTCCAACTCGGCGGTGCGTTCCGATGCGACGGGATGCAGCAGTCCGACGGCGAAGCCAGCGAGTGAGCCGTTCTTCTCTGCGACGAAGAGGCAGCGTTGAATTTCGTTGGCAGGTGGAGTCTCGTTATTGTCGATCCTGCCCGAAGAATTCGAGGAAGCCTCCCACCCATTCCGCAACGAACGCGGAATGGATGGGGCACCCAGTGCGATGGATGGGACACCCAGATCGTTGGAGTCCAGGATGTCTGCGTAGGCTGAGGGGGGCCAGTGGGGCGCGAGGTTGGTGGCGCGCTCAAGCGCGAGGATTGGTTCGAGGTCGGATGCGATGGCGCGGCGCAGATGGAATAACGAAAGCATCATCGGTCGGGCGTTGCGGGGCGGGTTGCGGAGAGCGGCGGCGCAGCGGCGGCAATGGACTTGGCGAAGATCTCGGCGTCGGTGCGGCGCAGGTAGTTGGCGTCGATGGTTGCGGGGTCGTCGAAGGAGCGCTGCTGGATGCGGGCGAGGGCAATGGGCAGGGCGGAGGCGGCGGTGGGTTCGGCGACGATCTGCGGGGCAAGCTCGGCGATGGATTGGGCGACCACGGGTTCGCAGACGACAAAGAGCTGCCGCGGTTCCCTGCCGGCTTCGGCGAGGAGCTGGTCGCGGGTGAGGAGAGCTTCTTGGAGACAGTGGCCACCGGCGTAGAGGCCGGAGTAGAACTCGCCTCGTCCGGCGTCGAGGAGGGCGCGAACGGGCACGTCAGACGGCTGCTCTGGACTGGCGAACTGGGCGAGGCTGGCGAGGACGGCGAGGCGGGAGATGGCGACCAGCGGGAGGTTGAGGGCGTGGCAGACGCCCTTGGCGGCGCTGAGGCCGACGCGCTCTCCGGTGAAGGAGCCGGGACCGTGGACGACGGCGATGGTGTCCAGCTCTGCAAGGCTGAGGCCGAGGCCGGCCACCAGCGACTGGATGGCTGGGACGAGACGCTCGGCGGCGGATCGGCTGGGGAGGGACAGAACGGCGGGCGAGGCGGCGGCTCCGACGAGAGCGATGCTGCCGGTTGCGCCACAGGTGTCGATGAGCAGAATCTTCATTGGGCTTGAAGGCAGAGGCCGGGCAACCGCGGAATCGTTAATCATGAAGTACCCCCCCGGGGGGGCGAATAGCGTAAAGTATTCAAAAAATGCCAGTTAAGCTCGCGCTAAGCGCGTTAGACGTAGCAAAGGCGAAGACCGGGGTGGGTTCGGCGGATGCAGCGGTCGCAAGAATCATTCGAATCATACTTCCCCCTATCTTTAATTATAGAGGGTTGGGGATAATTACTATGCCAACTATTTAAAGGTTTTTTCACTATTGTTTACTGTTGTTTAGGAGAGATTTGGGGGCACGAGGGTCTTGACATGAAAATGGTTGCTGGTTGTTGGTTGTTGGTTGTTGGTGAAGAACAGGCAACGGCAAGAACCAATACGGAAATTCTGGCTGCGCCAGAATGACGACGTGGGGCGATGCTCCCGAGTGACGACTTGGGCCATGGCTGGGTGGACAAAGGGCCACTGGCATGTCACACTGGCCGTGGGACAAATTATGGGCACACAGAGAGCACACGTTGTACTGCCCACGGAGTTGATCGCAGAGATCGACTCCGCGGTGGGGCCTCGCGGGCGTAGCGCGTTCCTGGCGGAGACGGCGCGGGCAGAGTTGAACAAGCGGAAGCTGCTGGCCTTTCTGCGCAACGACGAGCCTGCGTGGAAGGACGAGGACCATCCTGAGTTGAAGGACGGGACGGCGGCCTGGGTGCGGAGCCTGCGGCAGGAGAGTGACAGAGGACTTCAGGCCAAGCTGGATCGGGGCAGAGATTGATCCTTCTGCTCGATACCACGGTGCTGGTGGATGTTCTGCGGCGGCGCAAGGACCGCTTGACCTTGCTGGAAGAGCTGGTCGAGATGGGGCACCGGCTGACTACATCCGCGATGTGCGTAGCTGAGGTCTACGCCGGAATGCGGCCTGGAGAAGAGGTGAGAACGCAGGGTCTTCTGGCGGGGGTTCCATGCTATCCGATCTCCATGGCGATCGCTGTGCGGGCGGGGGAGTTGAAGTGTGAGTGGGCACGCAAGGGCAGGACGCTGACGCTGACCGACATGATGATTGCGGCGACGGCGCTGGAGCATGGGCTTCGGCTGGCGACGGACAATCGCAAGGACTTTCCGATGGATGAGATCGCGTTTTATCCCCTGCCCTGATCGGTTTGCGTCCTGCCACCCCACCTTAGCGACGATGAAGCCGTCGCGAAGATGGGGCACCCGGCAACGACCAAAGCAAATACTGAGATTCTGGCTGCGCCAGAATGACGACTCCTGGGGGATGCGCCAGAATGACGACTCGTGGGGGGATGCGCCAGAATGACGGCCCAAGTGGGGATGCGCGGCATCGTGAGTTGCGCGTTGCATCGCGGGGGATTTGCGCTGCATCGAAGACTATAGACTTAGAATCGTGAGAGAGAGCCGGGCACAGGGATGACGATGAAGAATGAAGACGTTGGCGCGAAGGGGGAATTTTCCGCCGAGGTGGCGGAGTGGGTCGAGGCGTTCGACCAGGTGGTGGCAGGCGGGAAGGCGAACGGCGTGGAGCTGCTGGAGGCGCTGCGGCTGCGGGGACGCGAGACCGGCGTGATTCTGCCGTACCGGCTTTCGACGCGCTTCCGCAATACGATTTCGACCGAGGAAGAGCTTCCCTACCCCGGCGACATGGACATCGAGCGGCGGATCAAATCGCTGATCCGGTGGAACGCCATGGCCATGGTGCATGGGCAGAACAAGAAAGACCCGGGGATCGGCGGACACATTTCGACCTACGCGTCGCTGGCGACGCTGCTGGAGGTGGGGTACAGCCACTTCTTCCACGCCAAGTACACGGGCGAAGAGGGGCAGGAGTTGCCGGGCGACTTTATCTACTTTCAGGGACACGCGTCGCCGGGGGTGTATGCGCGGGCGTACCTGGAGGGACGGCTGACGGACGAACACCTGAAGAACTTCCGCCATGAGCTGAGGGGGACGCCGGGGCTTTCGAGCTATCCTCACCCGTGGCTGATGCCGAATTTCTGGAACTTTCCCACCGTGTCGATGGGGATTGGGCCGATCAATGCGATCTATCAGGCGCGGTTCATGCGGTATCTGGAGAACCGCGGGCTGATCGAGCGGACGCCGAGGAAGATATGGGCGTTTGTGGGCGACGGCGAGACGGACGAGGTGGAGTCGCTGGGTGCGATTTCGCTGGGCGCGCGGGAGAAGCTGGACAATTTAATCTTCGTCATCAACTGCAATTTACAAAGACTCGATGGGCCGGTGCGCGGGAACAAGCGGATTGTCGATGAGCTGGAGGGAGTGTTTACCGGCGCGGGATGGAACGTGATCAAGGTGCTGTGGGGTGCAGACTGGGACCCGCTGTTTGCGCGCGACGTGAATGGTCTGCTGCTGAAGCGGATGGAAGAGTGCGTGGATGGCGACTTCCAGGCCTACAAAGCGAAGGGCGGAGCTTTTATCCGGCAGCACTTCTTCGGAAAATATCCCGAGCTGGCGGAGATGGTGAAGGACTATACGGACGAGCAACTGACCAACCTGCACCGGGGCGGGCACGATCCGGTGAAGGTGTTCAACGCGTATAAGCGGGCGATGGAGCACCGGGGCGGGCCGTCGGTGGTGCTGGCGATGACGGTGAAGGGGTACGGCATGGCGGCGGCGGAGTCGCGCAATGCGACCCACTCGGAGAAGAAGCTGACGGACGAGGGGCTGGCTGCGTTTGTGAAGCGGTTCAAGATCCCGATTCCGGAGGAGCAGGCGCTGGCGGCGACGCCGTACCGTCCACCGCAGGACTCGCCGGAGATGGTGTACATGCAGGAGCGGAGGCGCATGCTGGGCGGAGTGATGCCGACGCGGTCGCTGCCCGCGCCGGGCTTCAAGGCGCCGGGACTGGATTTCTTCAGCGAGTGGACGGCGGGGTCGAAGGGACGCGCCGTGTCGACGACGATGGGGTTTGTCTCGGTGCTGCGGCACCTGCTGAAGAACCCGGAGATCGGACAACGGGTGGTGCCGATCGTGCCGGACGAGGGAAGGACGTTTGGCATGGAGTCTGTGATCCGGCAGGTGGGGATCTACGCGCCGGAGGGGCAACGATACACGCCGCACGACAAGGAGATGCTTCTGTTCTACCGCGAAGAGCTGGACGGACAGATTCTGGAGGAGGGGATCACCGAAGCGGGAGCGATGGCTTCGTTCACGGCGGCGGGACAGGCCTACTCGACCTACAAGATGCCGATGATTCCCTTCTACATGTACTACTCGATGTTCGGGTTCCAGAGGATCGGGGACCTGGCGTGGGCATTCGCGGATGCGCGCGGACGGGGATTCATGATGGGCGGAACGGCCGGGCGGACGACCATGCTGGGCGAGGGGTTGCAGCACCAGGACGGGCACAGCCACGTGCTGGCAAGCACGATTCCGACCTGCGTGAGCTACGATCCGGCGTTCATGTACGAGATGGTGGTGGTGTTGCAGGACGGCATACGGCGGATGTACGAGAAGGGCGACGAGTGCTTCTACTACATCACGATGTACAACGAGGACTACGCAATGCCGGCGATGCCAGAGGGGGTTCAGGAAGGGATTCTGCGGGGGATCTATAAGTTCAGGGCCGCGACGGCTCTGACTGCGGGAGCGAATGGAGAGGCGACGGTGCAGTTGTTCGGGAGTGGGCCGATCCTGAACGAGGCGCTGCGGGCGCAGGTGATACTGGCGGAGAAATATCAGATTGCGGCGGACGTGTGGAGCGTGACCAGCTATACCGAGCTGCGGCGGGAGGCGATTGCAACCGAGCGATGGAACCGGCTGCATCCGTCCGAGGCGGAGCGGAAGACTTATATCGAGACGGCGCTGGCGGGAGCGAAGGGGCCGATCGTCGCGGCAAGCGATTATATGAAGTCGCTGCCGGACGTGCTTGCTCCGTGGCTGCAGGCGGAGGGACGATGCAGGCTGGTGACGCTGGGGACCGATGGGTTCGGACGCAGCGACAACCGCGCGCACCTGCGGCGGCACTTCGAGGTGAATGCCGAGTCGATTGCGGGAGCGGCGCTGGCGCGGCTGGCGCGCGAGGGCAAGATCAAGGGGAAGAAGGCGCAGGCTGCGCTGGCGGAGCTGGGGATCGACACCGAGGCCAAGGACCCGGCACGGGCGTAATGGCCAAGCAGACGGACACAGGGGCCGCAAACGAAAATCCGCTGATTCCGAATGAGAGGTTGCGGCAGATCTACCGGGCGATGGCGCAGGCAAGGGCGCTTGCGCGGGCGCTGCCGGCGGCAAAGCGCGCGCGCGCGACTGGACCGGTCCGCAATGCACCAGACGCTAAATCCTCAGCCGGGAAGTTCACTGGGACGCATGGGCTGGAGGCTGCGCTGGTGAGCGCGGCGGTGGATCTTGGCGCGGGCGATCTGGTGAGCGATGCGCTGGCGGGTGGAGTGGTGGATTATTTACGCGGCACTGCGCTCGGCGAAGTTCTGCGAGCGGAGCCATCGAAGGCTTCGCGCAAGCGGGTTCGTAGCGGTGCAGCGTCGTCCGTTGCTGCACGGCTTGCCGCGCCACCGGGAGTTGCGGAGCGGATTTGGGCGTCACTGGGCGCGGCGGCGGCTTTGAAGGCGGCTGCAGCGCAGGCGAGAGGCGAGGTCAAGACTGAGGCGGCGACGACGCAGAGTGCGATGGCGGCGCGGAAGGCTGGCTTGGTTGTGGTGTACACGTTGGCGGGTGAGGTTCCGGCGGCGCTGTGGAAGAAGGCGCTGCGGTTTGCCGCGGAGCAGGAACTGCCGGTGATCTTCGTGGTGCTTCCGGCGGCGCGGGCGCGGGGCGGCAGGGCGCGTTCGACGGTGAAGACGGGCGGAGTGAGCGCGCTGGCGCTGGGCTGCGGCGTTCCGGCGATGGTGGTGGACGCGGACGACGCAGTGGCGATCTATCGCGTGGCGCAGGAGTCGATCGGTCACGCGCGCATCGGCGGCGGAACGGCGCTGATGGAGTGCGTGCCGTTCGTTCCGGTTGGCGCGACGGGCAAGGTGCGAGTGACCCAAGACGCGATTGCGGGGCTGGAGCAGTACATGGTGCAGCGCGGGATTGCCAGCAGGGCGTGGATGGAGCGCGAGGCGAAGAGCTTCGCAAGGCGGGTTGCGAGGTAGGACGCGGAGCCAGAGCAGTTTTCCGAAGCAGTATCGCGGGCAGAAAAACAAATGCGGGGATTCTTCCCCTTCGACTACGCTCAGGGTCAGGGTCAGAATGACAAACCCTATTGCTCTTTTTTTGATCCCTTGAGAAGGGCGATTATTGGAAAGGAAACAGCTCATGTTCAAAGCGCTGGTCTCTAGGACTTCTAAGATCGTGGTTTGGCACGCGATTCTTTGTAGCTCATCCGTCCTATTCTGCCAAAGTATTCCTGCAAAGCCCGCAGCTCCCTGCACCGCTGGATCGACCTATACTCCGCACATGACCTTCGATGTGGTTGCGATCCATGAGTCTCGCGAGGGGAATATGAGCTACATCGACAATGTACCGGGAAATAGCTATTGGCAAGCTGGACAAATTAATGTGTTCAATCTCATCCTGGCTGCTTATGACCTGCTACATTTTCAATTACTCGATAATCTGCCGGATTGGGCGAAGACGACACGGTATGATGTGGCGGCGAAATCCGACACTTCGACGGATGAGGCTTTGGCGAAATTGAGTGACTGCGACTTCCAGGCCGAGAAGCGCCACATGCTCCAGGGGTTGCTCGCAGAGCGCTTCAAGCTTCAGATTCATCCGGAGACAAGGGAGTCTACGACCTATGAGTTGGTCACAACAGGGCGGACGGCAAAACTTATGACGCCAGTTCACGGCGATGTCCTCAAGATGATGCACACCTGCTTAGGCACTGTTTCCAGAAAAGGGGAAGATATCGAGTCCAAGGGTTGTACTATCTCGTCTCTCGCTAGCAGGCTGCAAGGGGCATTAGATACATACGTTGTCGACCATACGGGGTTGTCGGGCATGTATGCATACCACCTGATGATGTGGAGCGGATCCTCGAGGACGCTACAAGATGGCGAGGAGCGCTACCCCGACCTGGTGGACGCCCTCCGCGAGCAACTGGGCTTGGAGCTGAAGAAGACGAAGGGGCCTGTTACGTATTGGGTCGTTGACCACGTCGAGCGTCCCACACCGAACTAAGGTTCTCCATAGGCAATCGACCGGCAACCGGGGCGCGCAGTTACACTGAGAGAACGATGCAACGAAGTTCCGAGGTGCGTGTGCGACGAGTCATCTCTCGATTGATTGTGGGCGTTGCGGGCCTGGGATTCGGTCTGGGCCTGGGGATTGCCGCAGCGGCGCAGACGACAGCGGCGCAGACGACAAGTCCGCAGACGGCGAATGCGCAGACGGCGCAGGGGAACGCTCCGGCGGCGGCGCCTGTTCCGGCGGCGGAGGGGCCGGAGAAGATCGAGTCGAGGCCGGGCTACGCGCAGCAGCCAGTGACGAATCCACAGGCCGCGCCAACTCCGCAGACGGCCCCCGCGCCGGTGGTGACGCCTGGGGCACCGACGGCGGCGACTCCTTATACGGCGATGCCTCCTTATGGAAGTGCGGACACGCGACCGCCCAGGGACACGGACGGCAGCGCGTATATCCCGGTGGATAGTTGGGTATATCCGGCGATGCTGCGGCTCTACTCGCTGGGCTATGTGGACACGGCGTACCTCGCGATGCGACCGTATACGCGGCGCAGCGCACTGCACATGCTGCAGGCGTCGGAGGGCGCGATTGTGGCCAGCGGTGACGAGCAGGCGCAGGAGATTCTGTCGGCGCTGCTAACGGAGTTGACGGACGAGGGCGTCGCGGGAAAGACGGAGCGCGGAACGGTGTATGGGGTGCAATCGGTCTACACGCGCATGATGGGGATTTCGGGGCCGATCCTGGTGGACAGCTTCCATCTGGGGCAGACGTTTTTCAACGACTACGGAAGGCCGCACGAGACGGGATTCAACAACGTCACGGGATTTTCGACTCTGAACGAGCAGGGGCCGTTCTCGCTATATGTGCGCGGGGAATACCAGCATGCGCCCAGTGCGGCGGGCTACTCGTTGGCGCTGGCGCAGCAGATTTCGCTGCTGGATGAGATTGTGTTTGCACCGCCCAACGATCCGCAGGCGACGATTCCGGCGGGGCCGATCGCGGCACAGAATCCGTTCCGGCTGGTGGAGGCGACGCTGTCGGTCCACCTGCTGGGGCACGAGATCTCGGGGGGCAAGTCGGACGCGTGGCTGGGGCCGGGCGAGGGCGGCGCGATGCCGTGGTCGAACAACGCGGAGAACATCTATTCGTTCCGCATCAACCGGGTGGAGCCGTTGCACGTCAAGTATCTTTCGCGGTGGCTTGGGCCGGTGCGCTACGATTTTTTCTACGGGAGCCTGAAGGGGCACACGGACCCGAACGATGACTGGGTGCACTCGGACATGTTCAGCTTCCAGCCGACGGCGAACTTCCAGTTCGGATTCCAGCGGACGGTGATCTTCGGCGGCAAGGGCCACGAGCCGGTGACGATTCGCACCTTCCTGAAGGGCTTCTTCGACACAAACGACACGAACGCGGCAGAGAAGCTATCGCGCGACGATCCGGGGGCGCGGTTCTCTGCGTTCGACTTCAGCTACCGGCTGCCGTTCGTGCGCAACTATCTGACGCTGTATACGGACTCGGAGACGCATGACGACCTGACGCCGGTGTCTGCTCCGCGGCGGGCGGCGTACCGGCCGGGGATCTATCTGTCGCAGTTTCCCGGGCTCCGGCGGCTGGACCTGCGGGTGGAAGGGGTGTCGACCGACTGCTCGACGCTGGTGTGCCTGAACGGAAGCAACGAGTACATCGAGGAGGCGGTGCAGAAACAGGGGTACACCAACAAGGGAAACATTCTGGGCGACTGGATCGGGCGCGAGGCCAAGGGCGGACAGGCGTGGCTGACCTGGCACCTGAGTGGCAACGAGTGGGTGCAGGTGGAGTACCTGAACAAGAAGACGGCGAAGGACTTTATCGCGGGTGGGACGACGCAGAACCAGTTCCGGGTGGAGGTGGTGAAGCGGATCGGGCCGGCGATCGAGGTGAACGGGTGGTTCCAGCATGAACGCTGGGTCGCGCCGATCTACCTGACGGGGGTGCAGAGCGACAACACGGTGACGGTGCAGGTGACGTTCTTCCCGCGGCTGAAGACGAAGACGCCGTAAGACTTGAGCGATCTACCATGCTTGACGTATTACGTTAAACGTTATATTGTCAATCCGTGATCCAGTCGTTCCAGTGCGAGAAGACGCACAGCCTTTTCATTACAAGGAAGAGCAGACGGTGGGGAACCACGCTCTCGATTGCACTTCGAAAGCTGGACCAACTGGAAGCCGCCGCCAGGCTGGATGATCTTCTGATTCCACCGGGTAATCGATTAGAGCTGCTGCGGGGAACCCGAAAAGGGCAGCATAGCATTCGGATTAACAACCAGTGGCGCATATGTTTTGTCTGGAAGGGAGACGGAGCACATGGCGTAGAGATTGTGGACTATCACTAAAGAACGAAGAACGGCAAGGAAAGGAAAGACCTATCATGACAATTCGGAGACCGGTATCAGGGTGGAATATTGAGGGCATCACCACGCATCCAGGGGTGGTGCTAAGCGAGGATTTTCTGGCGCCGATGGGGATCAGCGCGAACCATCTGGCGATGCGGACACGGATGCCGGCGACGCGCGTGGGAGAGATTCTGCATGGGCGGCGCGGGATTTCCACCGACACGGCGCTGCGGCTGGCGCGGTACTTCGGGACCTCGGCGGAGTTCTGGCTGAACCTGCAGGCGGCGCACGATCTCTCCAAGGCGAGGCTTGAGCTACAAAAGACGATTGAGCGGGATGTGGAACCTCTGAAGCTGGATGCGATGTGCGCTTAAGCGTGAACAATCAACGGCAAAAGCAAAATACATAGATTCTGAGTTACGTTCAGAATGACGAGCGTTGGGGGCCGTTACTTCGGTTGGGTGGAGAGGCAGGACTGGAAGTAGGCGAGGGATTTCTGGAGGCCTTCGCGGAGGGGGACTTTTGGCTCCCAGTGGAGCAGGGTGCGGGCCTTGGCGATGTCTGGGCAGCGGCGGGCGGGGTCGTCCTGGGGCAGGGGCTGGTGGACGATTGCGGATTTTGAGCCGGTGACGCGAAGGACCTCTTCGGCGCAATCGAGCATGGTGAACTCGGTGGGATTTCCGAGGTTGACCGGAGTGTGCTCGGCGGAGTTTGCGAGGCGGAGGATGCCGTCGATGAGGTCGGAGACGTAGCAGAAGCTGCGGGTTTGCAGTCCGTCGCCGTAGATGGTGAGGGGTTGGCCACGGAGCGCCTGGAGCATGAAGTTGGAGATGACGCGGCCATCGTTGGCCTGGAGGTGCGGACCGTAGGTGTTGAAGATGCGGACGATGTGGGTGTCGACGCCGTAGTAGCGGTGCCACGCGGCGACGGCAGCCTCGGAGAAGCGCTTGGCCTCGTCGTAGACCGAGCGTGGGCCGATGGGATTGACGCGGCCCCAGTAGGTTTCGAGCTGGGGATGGACCTCGGGGTCGCCATAGCACTCGGAGGTGGAGGCGTGCAGGAAGCCTGCGTTATATTTGCGCGCGAGGTTGAGGACGTTGATGGTTCCAGCGGAGCCGACGAGGAGGGTTTCTGGGCCGAGGCGGGCGTAGTCGACGGGCGAGGCGGGCGAGGCGAAGTTGAAGATGAAGTCGACGGGGCCGGGGTCGAAGGGGAGGGTGATGTCGTGATTCAGAAAAGAGAAGGCTGGATTTTCGGTGAGGTGGGCGAGGTTGGCGAGGCTGCCGGTGGAGAGGTTGTCTACGCCGAGGACGTAGTGGGCGCCGGACTGGGCGAGGAGGGCGTCGGTGAGGTGGGAGCCGAGGAATCCAGCGGCTCCGGTGACGAGGATTTTCTTCATTTGGCGGCGGAGGCGGCGAGTTCGAGGTCGCGGACGGGATAGACGGCTGGGCGACCGATGCTGATGTATGTGAATCCGTGTTGCTGCATGGACCTGGGGTCGAAGAGATTGCGTCCATCGACGACGATGGGATAGCGCATGGCGGTGTATAGGCGCGGGAGGTCGAGGGCGGCGAACTCGCGCCAGTCGGTGAGGATGAGCAGAGCGTCGGCGTCTGAGGCTGCGGCGTAGGCGTCTTGGACGTACTGGAGATGTGGGCTGGGGGGAAGCTCGGCCTGGGCGCGCTCGATGGCGGCGGGGTCGTAGGCGACGATGGAGCAGCCTTCGGCGAGCAGCATCTCAACCATGTCAATGGCGGGCGATTCGCGGATGTCGTCGGTTTCGCCTTTGAAGGCGAGGCCGAGGACGGCGATACGCTTTCCGCGCAGGGTCCAGAGGGCGGAGCGGACCTTGGCGAGGAAGCGCTTCTTCTGCTCTGCGTTGATCTTCTCCACCTCGGTGAGGAGGTTGAAGTCGATGCCGAGCTGTTCGGCGACGGAGCGGAAGGCGGCGACGTCCTTGGGGAAGCATGAGCCTCCGTAGCCGATGCCTGGACGGAGGAAGCGCGGGCCGATGCGGCTGTCGAGGCCGATGCCGCGGGCGACCTGCTCGATGTTCGCGCCGGTGGCCTCGCAGAGGTTGCTGACGGCGTTGATGAAGGAGATCTTGAGGGCGAGGAATGCGTTGGAGGCGTGCTTGACGATCTCCGCCGACTTGGCGGAGGTGAGCAGCAGGGGCGGAGGCGCGACGGCGGAGCAGCGACCGGGGATGGCGTCCGGCTGCGAATAGTAAGCGCCGGAGGTGAGCGGGGCGTAGATGCGGGCGAGAAGGGCGGCGGCGGGCTCGGAGTCGGCGCCGATGACGATGCGGTCTGGGTGGAGGAAGTCGGCGACGGCTGTGCCCTCGCGCAGGAACTCGGGGTTGGAGACGACGTCGAAGAGGCTGCGGGCGACACCGTTGCGCTCGAAGGTGCGGCAGATCCACTCGTTGGTGTAGACCGGGACGGTGGATTTTTCGATGATGACCTTGTAGCTGGAGAGCGAGCGGGCGATCTCGCAGGCGACGGATTCGACGTAGGAAAGGTCTGCGTCGCCGTTCTCGGACTGCGGGGTGCCGACGGCGATGAAGATGGCGTCGCAGGCGCGCGTGGCCTCGCTGAGGTCGGTGGTGAAGCGGACTTTGGTGTTGCGGTAGCGCTGGAGGAGTTCCGTGAGGTGGTTCTCGTGGATGAGGGTGTCACCGGACTGGAGAGCGGCGACTTTTCGCTCGTCGTTATCGACACAGACCACGCTGTGGCCGATCTCGGCGAAGCAGACGGCGGCGACCAGGCCGACGTAACCCGACCCAACAACCGCGATTTGAATGGACTTGCTCATGGTCTGCGGCAGATGCTTTGGTGACACAGCAATGCTTGCAGTCTAGTGGATTTCGGGTCGAATCGGAAATCGAACGCATGCCTGCAGCGGAGCCCCGTCCCAAACCGGGGCAAACAAAGCGATCTGCGCGAACACGATTTGCTTCCTTGAATTGAGGAGGGTCGAGTAGACTAGCTGGAATGGAACCCCCGAAGACACCATACCCCCAGCCCGTGGGCTTGCCCGATATGCAGCGGTCCGGCCTGGGGTTCGAGGTCGGCGACAGCTCGTTGAGCGAGGCGTTGGCGACCCTGCGCAAGCGGCGCTGGCTGCTGATCCTGGCCGTGGTGTTGGGGGCGGGCTACGGCTCGTATAAGGCGTTTACCCAGCCCAAGCTCTTTCAGGCAACGGGTACCATCCAGGTACACAATGGGGCAACCAACGAATACAAGCTGGACGCGGGCTCCGATTACGAGGGCGACTCGGACACCAAGATCAACACGGAAGTTGCGATTCTGAAGAGCGACGCGCTGCTGTACACGGTGGCGCACGAGATGAACCTGGCGAACAATACGGACTTCTCCGGAGTTCCCCCTGGATCGCACCGTTCGCTGGACGACCTGAACGTGCGCGCCAGCGTGGTGGGTGCGCTGCAGGGCAATCTACAGGTGTCTCTGGTGCCGCGGACGGAGATGATCGACATCAGTTATTCGAGCCTGAGTCCGAAGTTGTCGGCTGACATCGTCAACAAGGTGATCGACGACTACAGGCAGTGGAGTTACCAGACACCGGTGGAATCGACGCGGCGTGTCGCGCAGTGGCTCTCCGGGCAGTTGGAGGAGTTGAAGGCGGAGGTCGAGCAGACACAGAAACAGATCATGGATTTGCAGCGGAAGCTGGGGACTCTGGGGTACGATTCGGCGCACAACCAGTTGCAGTCGTCTCTGGAAGAGTTGCTGACGGCGGAGGGAACGGCGAAGGTCGCGCGCATCAACGCAGAATCGCGCTACCGGATGGTGGCGGGCATGGACCCGAATACGATCGAAGGATCGATCGAGACGACGCCTGGCACCATGCCTGGAGAGCTGAATTCACTGCGCGGACAACTGGCGACGGCGCGGGCGAGCTACCAGCAGTTAACGGCGCAGTCTCCGCTGGGGCTGGGGCCGAACCATCCTCAGGTGAAGGCGCTGCAAGCGCAGATCGGCGAGTTGACCAAGGAGATTGACACCGAGCAGAACCGGCTGGAGCTACAGGCCAAGGAAAACTACCTTGCGGCCAAGGCGACGGAGGACAAGACCGAGCAGGAGCTGGACGCGAGAAAGGCCGAAGCATACCAGCAGGGCGACGACCTGGTGCAGTTGACGATCCTGCAGCGCGAGTATGAACAGAACCGCACGCTGTATGACGGACTGGAGCAGCGCCTGCGCACCGCCGAGGTGCAGGCCGGCCTGGAAGCCCTGGAAGTGGACGTGGTGGACCAGGCGCTGCCGCCGGTGAATCCCACAATGCGTCCTCCCACGTCGATCATCGTGTCGACGATTATATTTTTCCTGATGGGCGGCGTGGTACTCGCGTTCATCCTGGAGGGCCTGGACACCGGGCTGCACAACATCCAGGAGATCGAGGCGGTGATGGACATGCCATCGCTGGCGATCATTCCGCAGGCCAAGCGCGCGAGCGTGGAGCAGACGTCCCAGATGTCCACGGCGCAGCGCAACATCAATGTACTGACCCAGCCGAAGTCGCAGTTTACCGAGGCGTTCCGCGCGCTGCGGACCTCGCTTCTGCTGTCCACGGCGGGACAGCCGCCAAAGTTCATCCTGTTCACCAGCGCGATGCCCTCGGAGGGCAAGACGACGATGGCGAGCAACCTGGCGTGCATTCTGGCGCAGAGCAACGTGCGCGTTCTGCTGCTGGACGCCGACCTGCGCCGGTCCAACATCCACCACCGGTTTGGGCTGGCCGGCAAGCTGGGACTGACGACCGTTCTGGCGGGCACGTCGACGCTGGAGGAGGCCTTGCAGCATGTTCCCGAAGCGCCCAACCTGGACATCCTGCCCAGCGGCCCGGTGCCTCCATTCCCAACCGAGATGCTGAGTTCGGCGACCATGCGGGCGCTGATGGAGCGGCTGGGGAAGATGTACACGCACGTTGTGATCGATTCTCCACCGGTGCTGTCGGTGACCGACGCGGTGGTACTGGGGCGTGTGGTGGACGCGGTGGTGCTGGTGGTGCGGCACGGCAAATCGAGCAAGAATGTGATGCGGCGGGCGCGCGATCTTCTGGCCCGTTCGGGCGCGCCGGTGGCCGGGTTGGTGCTGAATGCTGTGGATGTGAACTCGCCCGACTACTACGGGTACTACGGATATCTTGGATATTCGTACGGGAACGTCGACGCCGACAGTTGGGAGACGCAGCAGTCCGCGGCGGGCGAGACGGACGCGCAGGGGAAGGACAAGCCATGAGCAGAAACTTCGCGGCCGGAGTGTTTGCGGCGGTTCTGATCGCGTTCTGCGGGACCGCGGCAACGGGACGTGCATTGGCGCAAACGGCGGCGCAGGCGGGGACGCAGGATTCGGGCGCGTTGCCGGGCGCGACGGGGACGCAGGCGGCAACCTCTTCGGCGACGCCATATGCCAACCAGTCGATGCTCTATCCGGGAGACGATTTTCATTTGGAGCCAGGAGACCTGATCCTGGTGCATGTATTCATGCAGGAATACTCACAGACGGCGCGCCTGGACTCGGACGGGAGCGTGAAGCTGCCCTTTATCGGCAGCGTCCCGCTGGAGGGCCTGACGGTGCGGGCTGCGCAAACGCTGATCGCCGAGCGATTGCGCGCGGGCGAGTTTTATAACAATCCCGAGGTTACGATTCAGGTGCTGGATACGGTGAACGGTTCGGTGATCGTCACCGGGGAAGTCCACGCCATTGTGCCAGTCTCCACGGAACGGAGCCTGCGGGAGGTGCTGTTGATTGCGGGCGGGTTGCCGGCGACGGCGAGCCATACGGTGAAGATCGTGCGGCCTGGAATGGCGGAGCCGATCGTGGTCGATCTGGGGACGGACATGGCGGCCAGCACGACGGCGAATTTACCCATCCATCCGCATGACATCATCCAGATCTCGCGCGCCAGCGTGGTGTATGTGCTGGGCGCGTTCCAGCACCAGGGCGCGGTGCCGCTGGACCAGGCCACGCCGCTGACGCTGTTGCAGGTGGCCGCGCTGAGCGGAGGGATCAACTTTGAAGGCAAATACACCGATCTGCGTCTGATCCGCACGGTGGGAAACGAGCGCAAGGTGGTCGAGGTCGACATAAAGAAGGTGCGCGACGGCCGCGCCCCCGACCCGGTGCTGCAGGCCAACGACATCATCTTCCTGCCGACCGACGCGATGAAGGCCACAATAAAGAATCTTGGCATTGGCGGCGTGTTGGGAATCGTCTCACTCCTATACGCAATCCACAGTTTCTAGAGATGGCCGCTGGAATCGGCTTTGGAGCGCAGGAACTTCTGCGCAAGCGGTCAATGGGAGATGGGAGAGATGCATGAGCTCGGGGCCTGAACGACCGAACCCACGGACTCAGCGGCGCGTGCGGCTGGCGTATCTGGTGAGCCATCCGATCCAGTACCAGGCGCCCCTGCTGCGGCGGATTGCCGAGGAGCCGGACATCGATCTTACGGTGTTTTTCGGCTCCGACTTTTCGGTGCGGGGATACCGCGACGAGGGCTTCGGCGTAGGCGTGAAGTGGGACATTCCCCTGCTGGACGGATACCGGCACGAGTTCCTGCCGCGGTTGCGCGACCGGGGAACGGTAAGCGTGGCGAGTCCGTTGAACTATGGCATTGTCAGCCGGATGCACGGCGAGGGCGGCGATGCGGCGTTTGATGCGCTGTGGGTGCATGGATACGCAACCGTAAATGCGATGCACGGGATTGCGGCGGCAAAGGCGCTGGGGATTCCCTTGCTGCTGCGCGCGGAGGGGTGGCTGGGCGACCGCGAGCGGAGCGCAGCAAGGCTGGCGCTGAAGCGGACAATGTTCGCGGGACTGAGGCTGTTGGTGGACGGAGTTCTGCCCATCGGAACGCTGAACGCGGAGTATTGGCGGACCTACTTCGGCGATAAAGTTCCGCAGTTCCCGATGCCCTACGCGGTGGACAATGGCTACTTTGCCGAACGCGCGCGCGAGGCACAGACCGGACGCGCCGCATTGCAGGCGGAACTTGGACTGGACCCCGCGCGACCGGTGATCCTATTTGCGGGCAAGCTACAGACGCGCAAGCACTGCGACCACCTGATCGAGGCGTATTGGCGGCTGTCGCGGGGAGCGGGCGAGGAGCCGCGCCCGGTTCTGGTCATCGTGGGCGACGGCGAGGAGCGGGCAGCGCTGGTGCGGCAGGCGGCGGCGACCGGGTTCGGCGGCATCCGCTTCTGCGGATTTCGCAACCAGTCGGAGATGCCGCGCTTCTTCGACCTGGCGACGGTCTTCGTGCTTCCCTCGCGGCACGAGCCGTGGGGACTGATTGTGAATGAGGTGATGAATGCGGCGCGGCCTGCGATCGTTACCGACGACGTGGGATGCGCTCCGGATCTGATCAACGACGGGGACAACGGGTGCATCGTTCCGGTGGGCGATGTGGACGCGCTGGCCCGGGCGCTGGAACGCGTGCTGGAGCCGGGCGTGGCCGAGGCGATGGGGCGACGCGCCTTCGAGCGCATCCAGAGCTGGAGCTTCGAGGAAGACGTGCGGGGGCTGCGGCAGGCGCTGGAGCATGTTGCGCCGGGGTTCGTTGCGTAGGGAGTTGTTAGTTGCTGGTTGCTGGTTGCTGGTTGTTGGTTGAGTGATCCCTGAGGCTTTGCAGGCGGTCGAGGATGAGGCTGAGTTGGTGGTCGTTGTGATAGCCCGAGCGTTCGGCGCGCTCATGGCCTGCGCGGGCGATGCGCTCGCGGGCGGCTTCATCGGGCAGATAGAGCGCGATCTTGCGAATGCACTCTTCGACGGTGGAGAAGAAGACGGCCTCCTTGTCCTCGACGAAACGGCTGAGATGGCCTTCACATCGTTCGACCATTAAAAAGCCGCCGCAGCCGGCGATCTCGAAGCTCTTGTGCGCGTACTCATCCTGGTTGGATTTGGTGAGGAAGCTGAGATTGATCTTCGATCTCCAGATCCCGGTGCGATAGGCGTCGTCCATCAGCTCGCCCTCGCGGAAGAGCCTGGCGAAGTTGGCGGGAGGGAGAGCTTTTTTCCAGGCCCGCTCGGCGCCGGAGATGACGACGGGGAAGCCTGCTTCGGAGAGACGGTCGAGGATCTCGGCGCGGTCGTCGTAGGGCGAACCGATAAACGAGACCTCGCGGTCGCGGTCGGCGTCCGACCAGCCCTCCGGTGGAGGATAGTGCGCGACGCGGTCGTATGCGGTCTGGATCTTGATGACGTCGCGCGCGCCGTGCCGCTTGAGGTCGGTTACGCTAACGTCCCTCTGGGTGCAGTGGAGATCGAACGAGGGGATGGACTTCTTGTACAGGCGAAGGCCAGAGTCGCGGCGCGGGCCGAATGCGTTGTCGATCATGTAACAGACGGTCTGGATGCCCAGGTCGCGGCAGCGGAGAACGGTGGCGGGCTGGAGCTGGAGCACCTTGTCCGCCCAGAGGAGGTCGGGCCTGTGCTGGGCGGCGAGGCGGAGGATGTCGCGGTTCAGGCGCTGCACATTTGGGCCGGCGGAGAGCAGGAAGGTGAGTTTGCCAAGGACCCTGTTCTTTGTGGCGTAGGAGTTGGTGTCCAGCGGGACGATCTCGTGTCCCATGCGCTGGAGGGCCAACATGCGCGCGCGGGCCGTGCATCCCTGTTCCAACTGGCTGACATATAGAATCTTCATTCTGCTGCACTCCTCTGCATGTTAACACCGGGGAGTAGCTGTAACGCTTGCAGGGCCCAAACGTGTTGCGAAGAGGAGATGGCAGGACGCGCATGAATGGGAGGCTGCATCGAACCTGTGGGCGATGGGGATGGGATGGTTTGTGCCAAGGTTTGTTGCGTAGCGCCATCCAGCGGCATCTCATCCTAGAAGTAACCTCTTTTCCGACGTTTGAAGCGGCCGTGGAGGTACCTCCGGTGGTGCGCCGTGTGGCGTTTGCGGCCATCGCTTCATGAGAGAATACGCTAGCAATAGGATGGACTGGATTCTTCAGGCGTGGTGCGCGCATGTGCGGAATCGCGGGATTCATCTCGACGGATGAGGCGGTTGCAAGCTCTTCGGTCGATGCAGTTCGGCGCATGACGGATCGGATGCGGCTGCGCGGCCCCGATGCGGAGGGAGTGTGGACAGGCCCATGCGCGGTGCTGGGCCACCGGCGGCTCGCCATCCAGGACCTGGACGCCCGCTCCAACCAGCCCATGGTGACGACCGACGGCAGGTACTGCATCACCTTCAATGGCGAGATCTACAACTTCCATGAACTGCGGCGCGAGCTGGAGGCGGAGGGCGTGGCCTTCCGCACAACCTCCGACACGGAGGTGTTGCTGGCGTTATATGCGCGCGATGGGGAACGCATGTTGCCGCGGCTGCGCGGCATGTTCGCGTTTGCCATCTGGGACGCGGCTACGCGCGAGGTGTTTCTGGCCCGCGACCCTTACGGGATCAAGCCGCTCTACTATGCGCAGACGGAGCGCGGCGTGGTGTTTGCGTCGCAGGTGAAGGCGATCCTGGCGTCGGGGCTGGTTTCGCCGGAGAGCGAGACGGCCGGAGTCGCGGGATTCTATCTGTGGGGAAGCGTGCAGGCGCCCTGGACGCTGTACCGGGGGGTCTTCGCGCTGCCCGCCGGACACTGGATGCGGGTGCGCGGAGGCCGCGCCCA
>Ga0224554_1000985_pt1 | contig 20157 bp, 18 predicted proteins | sample 714S22024metaG_FD_180666 | JGI IMG/M metagenome (GOLD analysis project Ga0224554, IMG submission 180666) | Peat soil microbial communities from Stordalen Mire, Sweden - 717 S2 20-24 | ecosystem: Environmental > Terrestrial > Soil > Wetlands > Peat | place: Sweden: Norrbotten County, Stordalen...
CCATTGCCCGCCAGCGCCATCGCCAGCCCCCGCTCCGGCTTCTTCGCGCTCGACTCATGCGAAGCCCCCGGCGCAACCACCGGATTCGTCGCCTCCGGATTGCCCGTCGCCAGCATAGCCTCACCCTGCGGCGACGACTCGGCGACCAGCTTGACCAGCTCCCCCAGCACGCCCTCATGCTTCGCCGCAGGACTCGTCCCCTTGATCCGCATCACGCCAGCCTCGCCGCCGGGCCCCTGCACGGTATTGCTCTGCACCATCGAGTCGTACTGCTCGAACACCCATCGCTTATCACAAATATTCGCCGACCCTAATAGCTTCTTCAGGTCCGCCGTATAATCTCTTGGCTTGCGAAGCTCCTCCACAACCCACGCCGGAGGGTCCTTCGGCGCCGGCGACATCCACGCTCCCACGGGCCGGTGGTACACCGGGGCCTCGTCGGTCAGCGCCTTGTTGGGAATCTCCGCGACTAATTCCCCATGATGCGTCACGCGCATCGTATCGTCCGCCGTCACAATCCCCACAATCGAAGCGTCCAGTCCCCACTTCGCAAACACCGCCAGCACCTCGCCCTCGCGACCCTTGTCGGCCACCAGCAGCATCCGCTCCTGGCTTTCGCTCAGCATGATCTCGTACGCAGTCATGCCCGTCGCCCGCTGCGGCACCAGGTCCAGCTCAATCGTCAACCCAAGCTCGCCCCGCGCGCCCATCTCGCAGGTCGAGCAGGTCAGTCCCGCCGCGCCCATGTCCTGAATCCCCACCACCGCCCCGGTCGCCATCGCCTCCAGGCAAGCCTCCAGCAGCAGCTTCTCCATGAACGGATCGCCCATCTGCACGTTGGGCCGCTTCGCCTCGGAATCCTCCGTGAACTCCTCGCTCGCCATCGTGGCCCCATGAATCCCGTCGCGCCCCGTCTTCGCGCCGACGTAGATCACCGGGTTGCCCACGCCCGTCGCCTTGGCGTAAAAAATCTCGTCCGTCTTCACCAACCCCAGCGCAAACGCATTCACCAGCGGGTTCCCCGAGTAGCACGCCTCGAACTTCGTCTCGCCCGCCAGGTTCGGCACGCCGAAACAGTTCCCGTAGCTGGCCACGCCGCCCACCACACCGTTCACAATCGCATGGTTGCGCCGCCGCAGCGTCTCGTCCTTCTCTTCCTCGTCCAGCGGGCCAAACCGCAGCGAGTCCATCACCGCCAGCGGCCGCGCGTTCATGGTAAAGATGTCGCGCAGAATCCCGCCCACGCCCGTCGCCGCGCCCTGGAACGGCTCAACGTAGCTGGGATGGTTGTGGCTCTCGATCTTGAACGCGCACGCCCACCCGTCGCCCACGTCGATGATCCCGGCGTTCTCGCCCGGCCCCTGCACCACGCTCCCCGGCCCCGCCGTCCGCGTCCCCTTGGTCGGCAGCCGCTTCAGGTGGACGCGGCTGCTCTTGTACGAACAATGCTCGCTCCACATCACGCTGAAGATTCCCAACTCGGTCAGGCTCGGCACACGCCCCATCTTCTTCTTGATGCTCGCGTACTCCTCCGCCGTAATGCTGTGCGTCTTCAGCAGCTCGGGCGTAATCCCGGCTGGCGTCGGCACGGCTGGAACTGCAACTTCGAGGGCTGGTTCGGTTGTCTGATTTGGCATGGCTCGTTAACACGATTGTCGCATGTTCCGCCCACCCGCCGCACCACCCGCCTGGAAGCTCGACTACATCAGGCGCAATCAACTCCCGGTCGACCCAAATCCCGGTGGTGTTCTAATTTCATGTTCACGGCAACGGGACAAAGATCTAAGAGCTCACAGCACGGAGGATCGATATGAGACTTCATGACCGGTGCCTAATTGTCATCTGCGTCGTTATGCTCGGAGCAAGCCCTCCATGTAATCTTTTGGGTCAGATCATAACAAAAAGTACTCCAATGTGCCGTATGGAAAATGTCGCTATATTCCATACGACCAAAAACAAAAATATGCACTCCTCCCGCCTTGATTTTGTCCAGATAATCTTGTGTGGGCACAAGAGATCTGGTGCCCCCTTCGTCTGCGATAGGATCAATGGAAGTATACTCTCCGCTCGGAGAAAGCAGGGATACGCTTCGGGATACACCACCCACAATCTCTGCGCTGAAATCAGGAGTTTTATCTGGTGGAACTACTTTATCAAAAACAACCGTCATCTTGAACTGTTTGGCAAACGTTTTACCCGTATTTCTAGCGATTATTTGAAGAATAAAAGGCTTATCGAGTTCGGGTACGCCGGAAATACTGGTAGCAGAAACCCAAGCTCTCTGATCCAATCGCATAGCGTCCTGAGTGGCCTTTATAGCCTTTTCGGAATCAGCTTCAGACGAAGCCCGATTCTCGTCCGCGATCCCCTCTTGTCTAGCATTGCTTCGTTGGGTTTCCTTGAGGGTATTACTGGCGACCCCTACGGCATCTTTGGCGGCATTGGAGGCGGTTTCCGAAGCTGCGGCCTGACGGTAAGCGGCACGGGTGTAATAGATAGTGATGAACACCAGAGCAATGGCACATATAGCCTCGGCATATTTTGTCCAATGCTTTGGCTTTATGTAGGTTTTGTCAAAGTGGTTGCGCTTGGTTTCATCATTGCCAGCCTCGCCATCTTTGTGTACTTCGACCGCTGGTGGTAGGGCTGGGGATGGGGATTGCTGCGGAGTATTGGCATCAACAACTGTCTTTACCTCGCCCTTCAATTGGTCAGGCATGGGCTATCCCTCATTAGCGAATTGAGAAATTGTACGCCGTCGCGCTCACTTCCCCGTACTCCCAAATCCCCCCGCGCCTCTTGCTGCCTCGCCCAGCTCCGCGACCTCCTCGAAGCTCGCCTCAATCCGCTCGACAATCCGCCGGGTGCCCCACGTCTCGCTTCTGAGACGTGGGTTTACGATGGGTCAAAGATCGGAGCCATAGAGATCGAGTCAGGATGGACCGCGAGCCGCCGCGAAGCAGAGACAGGCCAACAGCGTTGCTAGCGCCTGTTATAATCATTATAACGAGGCGATAACATGGTAAAGCTCAAGGTGACTACCGTTGGCAGTTCGGCTGGCATTGTGCTGCCCAAAGAGGTTCTGACTCGACTCAAGATCGCAAAAGGCGATTCGGTCTTTCTCACCGAGTCGCCTGAAGGCTTCCGAATCACTCCGTACGATCCTGACTTCGAGCGCCAGATGGGTTTGGCGCGCAAGGTCATGAGCGAGCGCCGCGACGTGCTGCGAGCGCTGTCCAAGTGAGCGCGACCGGCTGGAGATGGATCTCGCAAGCAACGGTGCTGGCCATCCACGAGGAGCAGTTGGCCGAACACGGTGGGATGGCAGGGGTCCGCGATATGGGCCTGGTCCTATCCGCCTTAGCGCGACCGCGGAACCTGGCGGCATACGGCGCTCCCGACCTCGCCGATCTGGCCGCCGCCTATGCGTATGGACTCTCTCGCAACCATGGGTTTATGGATGGGAACAAGCGCACAGCCTTCGTCGTCGCTCTTGTCTTTCTGCTCGACCACGGCTACAGCTTGATTGCCGGCGATCAGGAATCCGTGACGGCAATGCTGGCTATTGCGGAGGATGCGATGTCAGAGGCGGAGCTGGCCGTCTGGTTCCGCGCGTATATTCGCGGGCTAGACGACTCCACCCAAGCAGACAACCCCGATGAGCCCGTCCAGTAATCGAACCCCGGCGACTAATCCCAGGTGCCCCGGATAACGCGTTGGCTAGGCACAGCGTTTCTGCCGGGTGCCCCACATCTCGATTTTGAGATGTGGGTTCCTCACTTCCCCGTACTTCCAAATCCCCCCACACCTCTTGCTGCCGCGCCCAGCTCCGCAACCTCCTCGAAGCTCGCCTCGATCCGCTCGACAATCCGCAACTGCGCAATCCGCTCGCCCGCCTTGATCTCCACCGGAGCGGCGTTCAGGTTCGTCATCACCACCCGAATCTCTCCGCGGTATCCCGGATCGATCACTCCAGCCAGCGTCGTCACGCCGCGCACAGCCAGCCCGGAGCGGTCCTCCACCAGCGCCCCGTGCGTCGATGGAAACTCCATCGCAATCCCCGTCGCCACCGCCGTCGTCGATCCCGCCTCGCCCGCCGCCGCCAGCCGCGCGTCCGCCGACGCATACAGGTCCGCCGCCAGGTCGCCGTACTCGCCCACATGGGCATACCGCGGCATCTGCGCCTGGGCGCAGAGCCGCTTGGTTCGGATCACTAGACTCATCCCGCCAGTCTATCTCACCTTCCCCGGGGCCTCGCCGCACTCCCCGGGGCCTCGCCGCACTCCCCGGGGCCCCGTCTCGACACCGCCTCCCGCGCAGGATAGTCTGACCGTGAGCCTGATGCCCGAACCGATCGCCATCGTCGCAACCGTTCTCAACGAAGCCGCCGACATCGATGTCCTGCTGCAAAGCCTGCTCCATCAGGATCCATCGCCCGCCGAGGTCATCGTCGTCGACGGCGGCTCGACCGACGGCACCTGGGAGCGGCTGGTCGATGCCGCGACGGGTCACGCGGTCCTGCACCCCATCCGCGATGAGTCCTGTAGCCTGCGCCGCTCGCCCGGACCCATCGCCCGCGGACGCAACACGGCGATCCGCGCGGCTGCCTCGCCGATTGTGGCCTGCGTAGACGCGGGATGCACCTATCCCACGGACTGGCTTGCGCGGTTGACCGGCCCCATCCTCGACGGCTCAGCCGAGTATGCCCTCGGCGGCTCGGTCATCGACCCCGCCTCCGCCACCCTCTGGGACATTGCCTCCGCTCCCTTTTACGGCGTCAAACTCAACCTCGCTCAGCCCACCAAGTCCTGCACAGCCCGCTCGATGGCCTTCCGCAAGGACCTCTGGCAGCGCGCCGGAGGCTTCCCCGAGACCGTCTTCCTGGGCGAAGACACGGTCTTCGACGCCCGCGTCCGCACACTCGTCTCTCCGGCCTACCCAGCCGGAGCCAAGGCCTGCTACCATCCCCGGCACACTTTGTCTTCGTCGCTTCGCCAGCTTGCCAGCTACGCCGCCACCGACGGCCTGCTCGGGGTGCGGCCTGCACGCTTCTTGCGTCACCTCTTCCGCTGCCTCGCCGAAGTAGTCGCTCTGGGCCTGCTCTTCTTCGGCTTCAGTGCGCTGCCTCTACTCTTCGTCCTGTTGCTAGAGATCTACTTTGCCCTGCGCTTGGACTGGCGCGATCTGCCGCTGTACGCCCTGCCGGCCCGGCTGCTCTTCTCGCTCCTGGTTCCCTGGGTGGTCACCGGCAACCACCTCCGCTCCGCGCTCACGCACAGATCTCTTCCCAACCGCCAGAACGTCAGCTAGACTGCGCCACCGGCTTGCGCAGCGTAAACAGCACGAAGCTGTACTCCAGCCCAAACTGCTCCCAGCGCACGGGCCGCTCGTCGCAATCCAGATCGACCGCACCGGTGCGCTCAAAGCCGACGCTCTCGGCCAGCCGTAGCATCGCCTCCATCTCCGCGCGCGAGAAGATCTTGATCGGCGCCCCATGCGCTCGCTGGCCGCCGGTCTCCACAGGCTCTGGAAAGTAATCCGTCGAGGTAATCAGCACTCCGCCGGGCCGCAGCACCCGCAACATCTCGAGGAAGTATCCCTCGAGCGGGACCCCATGCTCGATCACGCTCAGGCAGGCCACCGCATCGAAGAAGCCGTCCGCGAATCCGGTCCGTGTGATGTCTCCCGGCATATACCGGATAGGTCCCCGCCGCGCCTCATACGGGAAGGAAAGGTTCATCCCATATAGCTCGCGATAGCCATAGCGATAGAGCGCGGGCAGTACATTGCTGTACATCTCGGCCCCCGCATCCAGCACCCGCGCCACCGTGGTCGTTGCCTTGCGGATGGCGAAGACCGCAGCCAGATGGTCCCAGTTCTTCTCCGCGCCGCGGTGCAGCGGTACCCGCAGCCTCCGCCCCTCGGCGGCCGCTCTCTCCCACTCGGCCCGGCTCTTCAGCGTCCCGTTGGTGACCCACGGCTGCATGACCTTCAGGTCTTCGCTGCCGCCGAACTTCAGACGCAGATACAGCCGGTATAGCCGCTCATGGCGTAGAACCGCGTTCTTCAACCTCCGCAGCACCCGACGCAAGACCGGAACCTGCTCCCCCGCCGCCTCCACTCTGCTGCCTGCCTCGATGACCATCCGAGTTCTACCCGCCGCCAGACTCTTTGCCTGGGCCTTCCTCTTGCTATCTATCCCTATATTCTAGCCCGGAAGATTTGCCAGGACGCGGCGCGAGATGGGCCGTCGCTGACGGTCTCCATCAGGCCCAGGATCGGTGTGGGCCGGTCGCCGGGCGCGCAGGCCTTATACTGGAAAGCCTATGGTGCGTGACGGGTACTTCTATGCGTTGGGGATGGTCGTGGTCGCCGCGCTTCTGTGGCTTTTGACCCAGTCCGTGCCGCAGACCTCGCTGCCTGTGCTGCTCGCGTTGTTTTTCCTCTGGTTCTTCCGCGACCCCGAGCGCAAGGTCCCCACCGGGCCGGGTGAGATCGTCTCGCCCGCCGACGGCGTTGTCACCCAGGCCGAGTGGATCGAGACCTCCGGCGGAAGCCGCCTTCGCATCAGCGTCTTTCTCAGCGTCTTCGATGTGCATGTCAATCGCGCGCCGGTCTCCGGCACCGTCAAGGCGGTGGAGTACCGCGAGGGCCAATTTTTGAACGCGATGAATAGCTTGTCGGCCGTGGTCAACGAACAGACCTTGGTGGTGCTCGACACGGGCACATGCGAGATCAGCTACAAACAGATCGCCGGCCTGCTTGCCCGCCGCATCGTCTGCTCGGTTAAAGTTGGCGACCGCGTCCAGCGCGGCCAGCGCGTGGGAATGATCAAGTTCGGCTCGCGGGTCGATGTCCTGATGCCCGCCGACGCTGTGCCCAGGGTTGACCGGGGATCGCGCGTACTCGGAGGATCGACCATTCTCGCGGTGTTGCCTCAGCCCGCCGTCAATACAGCGAACGCCGCAGCGGAGGTGGCATCCTGATGCCCCCCGAACAGTTGGGCCTGCGCGATCTCAACGGCGAGGAGATCAGGCCGCAGCGACATCCCGGTCGCGGCATGTACGTCCTGCCATCGCTCTTCACCGCAGGCAACATTGCCCTCGGCTACTACGCCATGACGCAGAGCGTACAGGGTTCGCTGGCCGAGCCGGCTTACTTCGACCGCGCCGCGCTGGCCATCGGCTTTGCCGCGCTCTTCGACGGGCTGGACGGCCTCGTCGCGCGCGTCACCCACACCACAAGCGACTTTGGCCATGAGTTGGACTCCCTCGCCGACGTCATCACCTTCGGCGTCGCGCCCAGCCTACTGGCCTACATCTGGGGCTTCCGCATGTTGCCCCTCACCGTCCATCCAGACCTGCGTCAGAACGTGCTGCACGCCGGCGTCTTCGTCTGTTTTCTCTTCCTCGTCTGCGGGGCCAGCCGCCTGGCGCGCTTCAACATCAGCAAAAATCCGCAGCCGCGCAACCCCGGTAAGCCGGGGCACAAGTTCTTCGTCGGAATGCCCATCCCCGCCGGCGCGGGTATTGTCGCCGCCGTCGTCCACTGCTTCAACGGAGCGCCCATCTACAACCCCTGGACCGCGCTGGTCTGGCTCCTGCTGCTGCTCTTCACCGGCTTCCTCATGGTCAGCAGTTGGCGCTTCTGGAGCGCCAAGGAGGTCACCTCCGGCGACCGCCATCCCGCCCGTTTATTCATTCTGATTGTGGTCATCGGCGCCCTGATCGCCTGGAAGTCCGAGTGGACGTTAATGGTCATTGCCTTCGGCTACCTCATCTCTGGAGTGATCGCCCGCCTGGCCTACTCCTGGCACCGCAGGCTGCGTCGCCCCCAGCAACCCGGGCCAACTTCGTCGTAGTTCGCGGTCTCAAGCTATGCCGCGCCGATCTTTGCGACTCAGATGAATGACCCCGTTGAAGCACTCTTAAATGTGTCCTGCTGTTTTAACCTGTGCGTGAGATACTTTTGCAATGTGTGCTTCGTCCCGAAAATCTTCCTCGCTGCTCGACACCCGCACGATCTTCTGTGGGGACAACCTCGATCAACTCAAGAAGCTGCCGGATGCCTGCATCGACCTGATCTATATTGATCCGCCGTTCAACTCCAATCGCACCTATGAAGTGTTCTGGGGCGAGTCGAAAGAGAAGCGTTCCTTCGATGACCGGCACGAATCCACGCGTGCCTATATCGAGTTCATGCGCCCGCGTTGCGTGGAGATGGCTCGGGTGCTGAAGAAGACGGGCAGCTTTTATTACCACTGCGACTGGCACGCCAGCCATTACGTCAAGGTCATGCTCGACCAGATCTTCGGTGAATCAAAATTTATCAACGAGATTATCTGGAAGAGGCAGTCGGCTCACAATGACGCAAAACAGGGATCGAAGCACTTAGGCAGGATTCACGACACCTTGTTTCTCTATGGAGGCGGCGATACTGACTACTTCTTCAAACATCTGTATCGGCCATACGATGAGAGCTATCTTGAGAAATTCTACAAACATGTGGAACCTGGAACTGGCCGTCGCTACCAACTTGGAGATTTAGGCGCTCCCGGTGGATCAGCGCCTTCAAAAGGAAATCCACACTACGAGTTTCTTGGAGTGACACGATACTGGCGGTATAGCCGTGAGCGTATGCAGGAACTCTATGATCAGGGCCTGATTGTGCAGACAAAGTCCAGTGCGGTGCCTCGTTTCAAGCGGTATCTCGATGAGGGACTAGGCGTACCCGTTGGTTCTGTATGGGACGACATCAACCCAATTCAAAGCCAAGACGCAGAACGCTTAGGCTATCCGACACAGAAGCCTCTGAAGCTACTGGAACGAATTCTTGAAATATCGTCACAGCCCAACGACATCGTTTTAGATGCCTTCTGCGGTTGCGGAACGGCTCTCGTTGCGGCGCAGAATCTTGGACGGCAGTGGATCGGAATCGATATCTCCCCGACCGCATGCCGCGTGATGGCGAAGCGGTTGCGCGATGTATGCCGACTGCCAGAAGACGAAAAACTTTGGCGCGCAGGGCGCGGCTTCGTCGTGCGCGATCTGCCATGGTCGGAGAAACAACTGCGCAAGATTCCGCCGTTTGAATTCGAGAACTGGGCGGTCATCGCGCTCGGCGGCATTCCCAATAAGGCGCAGGTTGGAGACATGGGAATCGACGGACGTATTTATCCGGTCTCTTCCATGCCCACTCGCAGCGGAAAGACTGCGGGCGAACTCGACTTCATGGATGTCTGGTATCCCATTCAGGTCAAGCAAAAGGACAAGGTGGGGCGACCGGACATTGACTCGTTCGAGGCTGCCATGTTGCGCGAAAAGCGCACCAAGGGATTCTTTGTCTCGTTTGAGTTTTCCACGGACGCTTTGCGAGAGATCGACGCATTCTTCCGCCGCGAGCACTGCATCATCGTGCCGCTGACGGTCCAGGAGATACTCGAAGAATCAATCGCAAGGAAATTAGCATAGCTCGCGCAGCCTCAGGGCGCAGGGCAAACTGAAATCTTCGCCCCGTGCCTCTTCTGGTTCCTCGCCCGCTTCATCGCTCGACTGTGTTACACTGGTTTTGCGCTCGATTGGAACGAGTGCAGGCATCGCAGGCAAAGACATCGGAGTTCTGCAACTTACCCGTTGCGTACGATGTCTGGCCAGAGACTGCGATTTGCCTCTCCCACCGCTGTTCTTCTGTATCCTCGGCCATGGGGGCGTTGAGTGACTTGCCATAACGGCATTCGTCATGGTGCGCCTGGGCCGGATTGGAAGATAAAAATGCGCTGGATGCTCTGGCTGAGGATGCGTCACAGGACGCGTCTCGCCGTGCAGCAGCAACGCTTCGTACCCGACGGCAATGCTGACTAACAAGATTTCTCAAGGCGCGTCTGCGCCACTGCACTACTTTGCCGCACCATCTACACACATGGAAAAATTGAAAAAGGACTATTTTGACGACCGCAACTCTTGAGCCTGAGGCTATCTCCGAAACATCTATTCACACTATGAACCACGCAACAACCCCCAACCACGCTGCTCCTGCGCCCCGCCCGGCTCCCGCCTTCAACGCAGCTCCCGCCTTCAACGCAACCAACCCCGCGGCAACCAGCCTCGCAACCTCCGACGCCATCGTCGACTCCTCCGAGATCGAGATCGATCCCGCCACCCACCTCCCCTTCCTGAAGAACGTCCACTTCAACGACTTCAAAATCTCCGATTCGCTGAAGCGCTGCCTCAGCGCGGCCGGCTTCCAGACCCCAACCCCGGTGCAGGCCAAGGCGATCCCTCCCGCCCTCAATGGCGCGGACATCCTCGCCACCGCATCCACCGGCACCGGCAAGACGCTCAGCTTCCTCATCCCCATGATCGAGAAGATGGACGCAACCTCGGTCCCCTCCGTCAAGGGAAAGCGCGGCCCCATTCGTTCGCTCATCCTTCTGCCCACGCGCGAACTCGCCATGCAGGTGCTGGAGCACTACTGCAAGCTCGTGCCCAGCTCCAAACACGACGCCGTTCTGGTCGTCGGCGGCCTCAGCGAGAACACCCAGCTCGACCAGCTCAGCCGCGGGCCTCGCCTCGTCGTCGCCACGCCCGGCCGTCTGGAGGACTTCCTGCGCCGCCGCGCCATCTCCATCGGCGCGGTCGAGATGCTTGTGCTCGACGAAGTCGACCGCATGTTGGACATGGGCTTTCTCCCCTCCATCCGCCGCATCGTCGGTGCGCTTCCCCGCTCCCGCCAGACCATGTGCTACTCCGCCACGCTGGACGCCAACGTCCGCGAGGTCGTCCGAGACTACGTCCGCAATCCCGTGCGCATCGAGATCGGCATGAACTCGCACCCATGCGACCAGGTCGAGTTGCGCGCCTGCACCGTCATGCAGGACCAGAAGCTCGGCCTGCTCGACCAGATGCTCAAGGAAGAGACCGGCACATTCCTCGTCTTCTCCCGCACCAAGCACGGCGCGGACCGCATCTCCAAAAAACTCGAGCGCCTCGGCCACGATGTGGACGTCATCCACGGCGACCGCTCGCAGTCGCAGCGCACTGCCGCGCTCAAGGGCTTCTCCACCGGCAAGCACCGCATCCTGGTTGCCACCGATGTTGCAGCCCGCGGCATTGACGTGCAGGACATCGCGCACGTCATCAACTACGACCTGCCCAACGGCTCCGACGACTTCGTCCACCGCGTCGGCCGCACCGGCCGCGCCGGAGCTACCGGCGTCGCCACCACCTTCGTCATGCCCCAGGAGCGCTCCGACGCGCGCCGCATGGAGCGCGAGCTCAAGGTAACGTTCCTCTGGCGCGAAGCCGATAAGGGACTGGAGAAGGAGGAGCGCAACAAGCCCCTCGATCTCTCCTCCAACGCGGGCAGCTTGCTCGCGCTGGAGACCCGCTCCTGGAAGTCGGGCGACGTTTCCGCCCAAACCCAGGCCAGGAACATCGGCACCAGCCCATACAAAGGCCACAGTGCAAATGGCTTCCGCAGCCGTCCCGGCTCCGGCGGTGGTTTCTCTCGGGGACGCAACGTTCCCGGCCGCATCAGCAGCTCGCGGCCTGGCGCAAGCCGTTCCGGCCCAACCCGCCGCGGCCAATAATCCGTGGGACTTTAGTTCAACAGCGATGCAATCCATCGCGCAACAGCGATCTATTCAGCCGTTGAAACCTCAAGAGTCCCATCCACATCGCAGCTCCGTTCCGCGCGCCAACCAGCCGCCCAACGGAGCTGCCGTGCGCCTGCCCAGCCCTTTTCGTCTCGCTGGCTCGCGCAAAAAGAGTCCGCTGCACTCCTGTAAAATTGAAGGAATCCTATGATTTCAGTCTCCAATGTCACCATGCGCTACGGCGCGAAGCTCCTCTTCGAAGATGTCTCGGTCGCCTTCACCACCGGCCGCCGCTACGGCCTCACCGGCCCCAACGGCTCGGGCAAAACCACCTTCATGAAGGTCCTCTCCGGCGAGCTCGACCCGCAGAAGGGCGAGGTCGTCCGTCCCCGCAAGCTCGGCGTCCTCTCCCAGGACCAGTTCGCCTTCGACGCCTACCGCGTCATCGACACCGTCATCATGGGCAACAAGCCGCTCTGGGCCGCCCTCGAAGAGCGTGAGCGCATCTACGCCAAGCACGAGATGACCAACGCCGACGGCAGCCGTCTCGGCGAGCTCGAAGGCATCGTCGGCGAAGAGGACGGCTACGAGGCCGAAGCCAACGCCGCCATCCTCCTCCAGGGCCTCGACATCCCCGACGCCATGCACGAACGCAAGATGTCCGAGCTGCAGGGCGGCCAGAAGGTCCGCGTCCTGCTCGCCCAGGCCCTATTCGGCGAGCCTCAGGCCCTGCTCCTCGACGAGCCCACCAACTACCTCGACCTCGATTCCATCCTCTGGCTGCAGGACTTCCTCGTCCGCTACAACGGCACCCTCATCACCATCTCGCACGACCGTCACTTCCTCAACTCCATCTGCACCCACATCGCCGACATCGACTACGAGACCATCATCCTCTACAACGGCGGCTACGACGACATGGTCGAGCAGAAGACCGCCATCCGCTCCCGCGTCGAGAGCCAGAACGAGCAGCGCGAGAAAAAAATCGCCCAGCTCAACGACTTCATCGCCCGCTTCTCCGGCGGCACGCGCTCCAGCCAGGTCACCTCGCGCAAGAAGGAGGTCGATCGCCTCGCCGTCACCGAGCTGGCCCGCTCCAACATCCAGCGCCCCTACATCCGCTTCGAGCAGGCGCGTCCCTCCGGCAAGCACATTCTGGAGATCGAGGATGTCTCCAAGGCCTACCCGCAGCAGGACGGCCCGCCGTTGCAAGTCATCGAAAAGTTCTCCTCCTCACTCATGAGGGGCGACAAGATCGCCCTCGTGGGCCGCAACGGCCAGGGCAAATCGACCCTCCTCAAAGCCCTGCTCGCCAACGCCCCCGGCGTCGGCGAGTCCGATCTCTCCATCGACTCAGGCGCCGTCAAGTGGGGGCACGCAGCCCAGATCGGCTACTTCGCGCAGGACTTCATGTCCTCCATCCAGATGGGAAGCACCGTCAACGACTGGCTGCACCAGTTCGACGAGAACGCCACCAAGGAGGACATCCGCGGCATCCTCGGCCAGATGCTCTTCCGCGGCGAGGAGGGCATGAAGATGACGGACGCGCTCTCCGGCGGCGAGTCCGCCCGCCTCCTCTTCTGCAAGCTCATGCTGCAAAAGCCCAACGTCCTCGTCCTCGACGAACCCTCCAACCACCTCGACCTCGAAGCCATCAACGCCCTCAACCTCGCGCTGCAAAAGTATGAAGGCACCGTCCTCCTCGTCACCCACGACCTCGACCTCATCGACGAGGTCGCCACCCGCATCTGGCACTTCGACGGCGGCCCATCCGCCTTCCGCATCGAAGACTTCAAAGGCCCCTACGCCGAGTATCAACTTCAAATGGCCTCCGCCGCGAAGTAGTATGCACGAGCGGTTTACGTCCCACCCATCGCAAATGCGCGATGGATGGGGCACCGGCCAGTTATGCTATCGTGGGTGCGGCGTCTGGTTCCCAGAGGCCGAGATCCGAAGTTGGATAGCATGGAGAGATTACAATGACAGAAACAATTGATGTATGCCTTGATCGTATTCGCTCAATCATCGTTGAGCTTCCTGATGATGAGTTCTCCACTGGAGACGTTATTAGGGGCTACAGCGGAGTGTTTTGCAGCAATCTGAACACCCCGGCGAATTACTCATTCAATGCACAATTCGGAAAGCTTCTAAAGCGCAACGAATTGAACCTGGGGATCACACAGATTGACGAATCTCGTCCAACCCCGGACGATCACGGCCATCCAACTAGCTGTTCTGTTTGGAAACGGCGGGTGGCCCAAGTCTGAATGACTCCACAAAAGCTGGTGCCCCACATCTCGATTCTGAGATGTGGGAGGGATGCTTGCGGAATTGCTGGTTCAGTGTATGGGGATAGAATGTCGTCAACGGCTGAGCGGAGAACTCGTGTCCCGTGAATCCCATGTCTCAGAAACGAGACATGGGGCACCCAGCCGCGGCATTCTCTAAGGCTAGCCAAGGAGTGAAACGACAATGAAAAACGTAACCATCATCGGAATCTTAGCAGCATCTAGTCTTTTGACTGGATGTCGTTCCACCCCTACCCCACAATCAGCCACACCCAAACCAAGCCCCTCTAACACTCAATCACCCGTCGACATAGTTCGTAATGGCGATCTATCAGTCAACAAGACCACTACAGTCGGTCAAGCATTGGAGCATACTTTCGCAAACGGCCAATGGAAGTCTTTCTCGACGCCAAAGGGCGTGACCATCGTAGAATTTGACGGGGCCGAACCATTCAGCGCCTCGTTCTCGATCCAAGGCCAAAGCATATATCAGCAGGCATGCCAAGCAAACGCAACTTGTGTTGCCCTTGTCACGAAAATCAGCGACTACTGCAACTCGGAAGCTGGCCAATCAGAGTTCCTGGAGAACAAGATCTCAGAAGTATCCGACAAATCAAGTGCCCTCGCTGGCAAAATCCACGATGAGAAGCTCCTCGAACACGATGAGAAGTTCGCGGAACTGGGCAAAGAAGAATCGCAGCTAATGAGGCAACGCACCAATCTCGAAGAAGTAAAAGAACCTTGCATGGCCGACGCGATAGAGCAACACGCCAACGACCCGATTCCCGTAATCGTGCAGTTTTCTATCAACCACGACGGAACCTTTCAATACGAGACCAACAACATGGGCTGGCCCGCGAAAATTCTCTTTGACAAAATGTACAACTAGGCTTCTGACCGCATGAAGAGTCTCAAAGAAAAAGCCCAGGCGGGTGGCCCAAGTCTGAAATGAGTCACAAAAGCGGGTGCCCCATCCTTCGGCTTCGCTCAGGACAGGCTCTCGATTCTGAGACGTGGGTTTCTGAGGGGCTGGCCACATGCCGTTTTTCTGCAAACGAGGTCCGCCGCGAAATGACCGCTCCTAAACCCGCCTAATGCTATACTTCTCGCTATACGCAACCTTCAGACGAGGCTTGCAATCCAATCCTTTAGAGACATGGCGGCCCATGCGGCACGCTGTGGAGGCGACCTATTCCACCGATCGATAAGCGTTCCGCCAAGTCCTTCATCCGCACCAACGAACGTATTCGCGCCCGCGAGATTCGCGTCATCGACGAGAACGGCGAGCAGCTCGGCATCATGCCTCCCTTCGAGGCACTCAAGATGGCCCGCGAGCGCTCCCTCGACCTGGTCGAGATCTCCCCCAACGCCGTCCCGCCCGTCTGCCGCATCCAGGACTACGGCAAGTTCCTCTACGAAAAAGACAAGAGCGAACGCGCCGCGCGCAAGAAGCAGAAGGTCATCACCATCAAAGAGGTCAAGTTCTCCGTCACCGTCGACGAGCACGACTACCAGACCAAGAAGAACATGGCCATCCGCTTCCTCGGCGACGGCGACAAGGTCAAGGCATCCCTGCGCTTCAAGGGCCGCCAGATGGCCCATCGCGACCTCGGATACAAGATCGTCAACCGCCTCATCCTCGACATCGGAGACGCCGGCATGGTCGAGTTCATGCCGCGCATGGAAGGCACCACCCTGCACGCCATCATCGCTCCAGCGCGCAAGGCCGAAGCCCCGCCCAAAAAGCCCGCCGCCGAAGCTGCCGCCAAGCCCGCCGAAGCCGTCAAGCCAGCCGAAGCCGCACCATCGGCTCCGCCAACTGCCCCCGCGCAGTCTTAAAGCGAATCCACTCCGCGCCGCAATTGCGCTAAAACATTAATTATTTCGTTTTCTCTTCGCCCATTCCTATTTTGGGTGCTAGAATCCCTCTTGACCCTTCACCGAGGAGAATATCGCCGTGGCCGATGATCGCAACCGAGCAATAGAAACCGCACTCGCAGCGCTGGATAAGCAGTTTGGCAAAGGCTCCGTCATGCGCCTCGGCTCCAAGGAGGCCATCGGTCCCATCGCCGTCATCTCCACCGGCTCCATCTCCTTCGATGCGGCCACCGGAGTAGGCGGTGTCCCGCGCGGTCGCGTCATTGAGGTCTTCGGTCCCGAGTCCTCCGGCAAGACCACCATCTCGCTGCAAATCATCGCCGAGGCGCAGAAGGCCGGCGGCCTCGCTGCCTTCGTCGATGCGGAGCACGCGCTCGATCCCGCCTACGCCAAAAAGCTCGGCGTGGACATCGACAACCTCCTCATCTCCCAGCCCGACTACGGCGAGCAGGCCCTCGAAATCGTCGAGGCCCTCGTCCGCTCCGAAGCCATCGACGTGCTGGTGGTCGATTCCGTTGCCGCCCTCGTCCCCAAGGCCGAACTCGACGGCGAGATGGGCGACTCCCACATGGGGCTACAGGCCCGCCTCATGTCGCAGGCCCTGCGCAAGCTCACCGGCACCGTCTCCAAATCGCGCACCTGCCTCATCTTTATTAATCAGATTCGCGAGAAGATCGGCGTCATGTTCGGCAACCCCGAAACCACCACCGGAGGCAAGGCACTCAAGTTCTACTCCTCCATGCGCATCGACATCCGCCGCATCGGCGCGGTCAAGGAGGGCGACGTCGTCGTCGGCTCGCGCACCAAGGTCAAGATCGTCAAGAACAAGGTCGCCGCTCCCTTCCGCGACGCCGAGTTCGACATCCTCTACGGCGAGGGAATCTCCAAGGAGGGCGATGCCCTCGACCTCGCCGTCGTCCACAACATCGTCGACAAGAGCGGCGCGTGGTATAGCTTCCAGGGAGAGCGCATCGGCCAGGGCCGCGAGAACGTGCGCGCCTTCCTCAAGGAGAATAAAGAAGTCTTCGCCCGCGTCGACTCCGAGTTGCGCAAGAAGCTCGGCATCGGAGCCGCAACCGTCGCCGCCGAAATCCCTCCCGTCCCCGCCGGCGCCGCCGTCGCCGCCCACGAAGCCGTCAAGGGCCGCAAATAACGCTACCGCGCACGGGAAAAAGCCAACCGCCCCACACCAGAACTCCAAAAGCAAAGCCCGCCGAACTGGCGGCCTTTTGCTTTGCTCGTACTTCCCTCACCGCGCAATCAGAACTGCGGCGCAGGAGCGTTCGCACCAGGTCCGCCGGGTCCGCGTCCAGCTCCATCCGGTCCTTTTTCTCCGCCGGGTCCGCCGGGCCCGCCGAACCTGCCCTCACCGCGCCCCTCATGCAGCTTGGTCCACTGCTCCGGCGTTAGCACCCCGCGAATGCCAAGCAGCATTCTGGCGTCTGCCTTCTCCAGCTCCGCGCGCGCCTCGGCCACCTTGTCGATCTGCGCCATGGCCTTGACCGTGTCCGGCGGGTTGGCGCTCAGCAGAGGCTCCAGCAGCGCATTCTGCTTCTCCACGTTCGCCTTCAGGTCGATGAGATGCAGCCGGCTCTGTTCGAAGATGCCATCCATCTTCTTGGTCTGCTCGGGCGTCAGTGTCAGCCGCTGCACCACCATCGGGCTCTTCCACCACATCCCCATCGGCGCAATGCGGAAGCCCGCGCCCATGCCACCGCCCCGCGCTCCACGGAAGTCGCCGCCCATCTTGCCGCGGTTCCCCATCCTGTTGCCGCGGAAGTTCTCCGGGCCGTTGCGTTGCATCATGCCCGGCCCCATCCCTTGCCGCATCCCTTGGTGCATCCCCTGCCGCATCCCTTGTCCCATCCCCTGATCCGACGGGGCTTGCCGTTCGATGGGCGCGGCTGCGGGAGCCGCCGGTGCTGCCGCCGCGGGCGCTGCCGGTGTCTGCGGTGCTGGCGTCTGCTGCGCAAGCGCAATCGATCCGCACAGTGCAAATGCGGCCAGAGACAACAGAGTAGGGAGAGTCGTTCGTTGAGTCATGGTTAGTCCTTCCTTTGGTTCAAAGTTGAATCGGAGTTTTCGCTGTTGACCGCCGTGTCGTCATTGCCTGGATCGGCCAGTGCCTGCATGGAGGTTGGCACCGACGCGGAGATCTCGCTGTTGACGTCCTCCAGCAACGCCTCGTCGGATTGCGCATCGCGGCCTGCATCCCGCCCTGCATTATTGCCAGCCGCAACACTGGAGACGCTCGCTGCCGCCGGCGCAACGCTGTGCCGGCGCATCACCTGCAAGGGAAACAGTGCGGTCAGTAACATGGCCGCGGCCGCAACCCAGTACGCAGGCGCAAGCGATCGCGGGGCTGAACTCCGCGCCGGCAGGATCCATCGCGGCCTCTGCCGCAGCTCTTCGTCGGCGTAGGCGTTGCTTGCCTCGCGGAAGAGGCAGATCGCCTCCCGCATGCTGGCAAGCTCCATGGCGCACTGCTCGCACACCAGCAGGTGAGCCTCGGCCAGCGCAAGCTCACCTCCCGCGGCTTCCGTCGTCCCGGCCATCAGCTCGCCGAACTGTTCGCCCGTCAGGTGGTTCTCGCCCAGCGTTGCAGCGCCGTCCCCGAATTGCCCTGCCGCTTCTTCCATTCTCGCTTGAGGAGTCATTGTCTCTCCATCCTTGTTGCGTTGCGCATGGTTGCATTGCGCGGTGGTTGGTCGCGCGACGTTGCGCCGTGCGTGTCGTGTCGCGCGCGGACCACGGCCAGCGCGCGGTACAGGTGGCTCTTCACCGTCCCCAGCGGCAGGCCCGTAACAGCCGCAATCTCCGGAATCTCCATCTCCTCCATAAACCGCAGCAGAAAGATCGAGCGCTGCCGGCTGCTGAGTCTTGCCACCGTCTCCCATATCCCTGCCACCTGCTGCTGCGCGATCAGTTGCGCCTCGGCCGACCGGTCGCGCGTGGGAACGAATGCCGCCACATCCGCCGCATCCACCGCGCTCGCCGAGACACGCTTCCAGAAGCGGAACCGTCCCGTCCGCGTGTGGTCGCGCGCCAGGTTCAGCGCAATCCGGATCAGCCACGTCGCCACCGAGCAGTCCTCGCGGAATCTCGCGCGCGCTCTCCATGCCCGCAGAAACGTCTCCTGCGTCAGCGTCTCGGCGGCGTCGCGGTCGCGCAGCGTCGCCAGCAGGAAGCGGAAGACACGCGGCTGGTACAGCGCCACCACGTTCTCCAGATCGTCAAGCGGCGTACTGCGCGCCTCGGCCCCAAGGGACAGGCTTGTCGATGGAAACATCCGTACCCCTTCATGCCCCATAAGCGTCCCTGCGGCCCGCATTCGCTGGACGGCTCCCGCCGGGGCTGCACGCTTTCCACCACCCCAGTCGGCGCGCCGCCTGCTCATTTCCTGCGGCTACTAGGACAGACGGAAGCAGTACCGTGGAAGTCTACGCCCGCAACGCATTATTTTGCGGCAGGCCTCATCGCCCCCCTGAGGTATCCTGCTTCTAGCCATGAAATTCGTCAAGGCAATCTATCCCGGCACATTCGATCCTCTCACCAACGGTCATCTCGACCTCATCGAGCGCGGCTCCCGCATCGTCGACGAGCTGGTCGTCGCCATCCTGCGCAACGACGACAAAGGCGTCCCTCTCTTCTCCGTCGCCGAGCGCACAGAGATGATCGCCGAAGCCATCGCCACCTCCGGCTTCACCAACGTCTCCGTCGCCACCTTCAACGGCCTGCTCGTCGACTTCTGTCACGCGCAGGGCGCCAAGGCCGTCCTGCGCGGCATCCGCGCCATCTCCGACTACGAGTACGAGTTTCCCATGGCCATGATGAACCGCAAGCTCGACCCCTCCCTCGAGACCCTCTTCATGATGCCCACCGAGCAGTACACCTACGTCAGTTCGCGCCTCATCAAGGGAGTCTTCAATCTCGGCGGAGACGTCAGCGCCCTCGTCCCGCCCCTCGTCATGCAGCGCCTCAAGTCTAAGGCCAAGGCGACCCGGTAGATGACCACCAGCCGCAAGCCGCCCGCACCCCCGTTCGACCTCCAGTCCTGGCTGCGCAATCTCCCCAAGGTCGAGCTGCATCTCCATCTCGAGGGAACCATCGAGCCCGAAACCCTCGTCGCCCTCTCCCGCCGCAACGACCCCGACCCACTCACCCTCGACGACGCGCGCGGCCTCTACACCTACGCCGACTTCCTCGGCTTCCTTGCCGCCTTCAAGTCCGTCACCGAGCGCCTCCGCACCCCAGCCGACTACGAGCTCATCACCTACAACATGGTCCGCGCCCTCGCCGCCCAGGGAGTCGTCCACGCCGAGGTCTACATCTCCTTCGGCATCCTCTACCACTGGAAGCACACCGCCGTCGAGCCCTTCGTCGAAGCCATCGAACGCG
>Ga0224554_1000986_pt1 | contig 20140 bp, 13 predicted proteins | sample 714S22024metaG_FD_180666 | JGI IMG/M metagenome (GOLD analysis project Ga0224554, IMG submission 180666) | Peat soil microbial communities from Stordalen Mire, Sweden - 717 S2 20-24 | ecosystem: Environmental > Terrestrial > Soil > Wetlands > Peat | place: Sweden: Norrbotten County, Stordalen...
TCGATGACGAGAAGGCGATCAGAGATGATTTCGGGGTCGGATAAAAGTCGTGCTTCGATGACGCTGAGCGCGGCGGCTTCCACGTCGCGACGCTCGCGATTGAGACGCTCGAGTTTGGCGGCGAGCCCGGCGGCGCGGTGGGAGTCGCGTGTAGTGAATAGCTCGATGACGTCGGAGGCGACGTCCATGCGGCCAGCGGCGTTGATGCGCGGGGCGAGGCGAAATGCAACGTCGAAGCCGGTGATTTGCTTGCTGGCGGGGTCGAGCGCGGCAGCGGCGAAGAGCGCGCGCAGGCCGGCGCCGACAGGGCGGCGGAGCTCGTGCAGGCCGAGAGCAGCGATGGTTCGATTTTCGCCGCTGAGGGGAACGGCGTCAGCGATGGTGGCAATGGCCGCCATTTTAAGAAAGCTGGGCAGAGTTTTTTCACGCAGGCGAGCGGGATCGCGGCGCACTGGTTCGGATTTCTCAAGCAGCGCCTGCGAGAGCTTGAGCGCGATGGCCGCGCCGCAAAGCGATTTCTCGGGATACGTGCAGCCTGGCTGGTTGGGATTGAGGATGGCGAGCGCGGCGGGAAGTTTGTCGTGAGCGTCAGCCAGATGATGATCCGTGACGATGAGGTCGAGGCCGAGGCGGCGTGCGGTTTCAGCTTCGGCGAAGGCGCGCATGCCTGTGTCGACGGTGACCACGACGCGAACGCCATCGGCGTGGGCCGATTCGAGCACGCTTGACTGCATGCCGTAGCCGTCACGCAAGCGATGGGGGACGTGAAAGCGGACTTCACCGCCCAGCATTTCGATTGCGGTCTTGAGCAGGACGACGGCGACAGTGCCGTCGACGTCGTAGTCGCCGTAGAGAAGGATGGGTTCTCGCGCGGCGATGGCGCGTTCGAGGCGCTCGACCGCAACGGACATGCCAAGCATGAGGAACGGATCGTGAAGATGCGCAGGCTCAGGGTTGAGGAAGGCGAAGGCCTCGGCGGCAGTGGTGATGCTGCGCGCAACGAGCAGCTCTGCGAGTACGATTGGCAGGCGCGCTTCGCGGGCGAGAGAAGCAGACTGGTCGGGGTGTGGGTCGGCGAGGAGCCAGCGCTGAGGCGGCAGAGTGCGAGTTGAAGGGCTTTGGTTCCGGACCTCAGTAGCGCCGGCTTGGGCGTAGGCTGGGGCGCTGGTTGGATGGGCCACTGACGCTTACTCGTCCTCGTCGTCGTGGGAATGAGCATCATCAATGACGATATCGTGGAAGCTTTCGACGTTTTCGAGGAGCGACTGATAGCGCTCATACCACTCAGTGGTGGTTTCGTGCAGAAAGACGATGCCCTCGTAGATGAAACCGAGCTGAATATAGCCCAACATGCCGGAGTACTTGCGCAGCCACTTGGCCTCGACCATCTCCGCGGCTTCTTCATCGGGGAAGTTCATCTCGCCGACCTCCTCGATGAGAGCGTCGAGCTCGTCGTGGTCCAGCGTCATTTCGCTGAAGGTGACGAAGGGAGAGCCGACGTGCTTGGCCATCTCGACAAAGTCTTTCCACGAGTCTGGGTTGCCTCGGCCTTCCCAGAGGACGGAGGGAATGTCGTCGGTGACGTAGCCGGGGAGCCGATGGAGGCCATGGCCCTCAATGAAGGCCACCATGTCGTCTTTTAGCGAGAGAAGGTTGTCGGTACTCATTGTCAAACACCCATTCTCGCAGATGGGGGTAGGGCGGGGATCAGGAAAACTTTTTCGGTTGGATGCCGGTGGGAGTGATTGGCGAGATCGCAGCAGGGGCAACGCGCGGGACGGGGACCGGCGCAAAGTTGTTACTCTGGAATGAATTGAGGAGGATGACCGCTTGCCTGTCTTTGAACGCCATGTCTTTGTCTGCCACAATGTCCGCCCCGCTGATGCACCGCGGCCCTCCTGCACGCGCGATGGAACAAGCGAATTGCACGCTCGGCTGCAGCAACTGTCGCGCGATGCCGGGCTGGCAGGCAAGGTTAGGATTAACAAATCCGGCTGCCTGGACCAGTGCGAGCACGGGCCGACGGTGGTGGTGTATCCAGAGGCTGTGTGGTACGGAAACGTCAGACCGGAGGACGCGGCGGAGATTGTGACGGAGCATCTGGTTGGCGGACGGCCAGTGGAGCGGCTTCGGATCGCAGAGGAGTGCATCAACTCGAAGACCTGCCCGCACAGGAGTTAAAGGCAGGGATCAGCGACCAGGGACAGACATGCGATGAAGCGTAGAGAGTTTCTGAAAGTGGCGGGAGCGGCTTCGGCGGCGACGATGGCGCACGGGGCAATGGCGCAGTCGGGCCGTGGCTGTTCGATCATCATCGATGGGAACGATTCTGTAGCCGGAGCACCGCCGGTTCGGTGGGCAGCGGAACAATTGCGCGGGGCGCTGGCAGCAAAAGGCGCGTTGTGCCGGATTGTTACTTCCGGCGAGCGGGTTCGCGGGTCCGCATTCTATGTGCTGGTCAACTCAGCGGGACCGGCGTCAACCGGACCGACGCCGCCTTCGAACGCTCCGCATCTCCCTGCGTGGCGTCCCGGCGCGGAGTCGTTTGCTTTGACGCCGGGAAAGTTCGCCGGAATGCCGGCGACATTTGTTTCTGGCAGTGATGTGCGCGGCTACGTTTACGGTTTGCTGGAGATGGCGGAGCGAGTGCGGTTTGCCGCGGACGCGAGAACCGCGCTGCACCTGTCGCAGCCAATTCTGGAGCGGCCGGCCAACGAAGTGCGGAGCGTCGGGCGCTATTTTTGCAGTGAAGTTGAGGACAAAGCGTGGCTCTGGGACAAGGATTTCTGGTTGGGATATCTGGATTTGCTGGTAGCATGCCGATTCAACCGGTTTTGCCTCGCGTTCGGGCTTGAGTACGACTTTCCCAGGGGCGTAACGAGCGATTACCTGCACTTTCCCTATCCATATCTGGTCAACGTTCCGGGGTACAGCGTGCGCGTGATGCAGCTGGCTGCCGCGGACGGAACCGTGCTGCCCGCACCGGTTCCGCTAAGCGATCGCGAACGGCAGATGAATCTGGATGCGCTGAAATTCATTGCCGCGCAGACAGCCGCGCGGGGGCTGCACTTCCAGCTGGGACTCTGGACTCATGCTTACGAGTGGACCGACAGCCCGCATGCGTATCACAGCATCGAGGGGCTGACCAGGGAGACGCACGCAGTCTATTGCCGCGATGCACTGGCGATGCTGTTGAAGCAGTGTCCGGAAATCCAGGGGCTGACCATGCGCGTGCATGGCGAAAGCGGGATTCCTGAAGGGAGCTACGAATTCTGGCGGACATTGTTCGAGGCGATCCAAGGCTGCGGGCGTTCGGTCGAGATCGACATGCACGCCAAAGGCGTGGATCAAACGATGATCGATATTGCCAACGCGACTGGAATGCCGGTGAAGCTTGGAGCGAAGTATTCCGCGGAGCACCAGAGCCTTGGCTACCAGCAGGCAGACATTCGGCCGCTGGAGATTCCGAAGCCGGGGAACGAGTCCGACGGGCCCTTCAGTCTGAGCTCGGGTTCGCGCTCGTTCACGCGGTATGGATACGCGGATTTTCTGAAAGCGGGGAGCCGCAACAAAGTGCTATTTCGGCTGTGGCCCGGCACGCAGCGGCATCTGTTGAGCGCAGATCCGGAGATGGCAGCGGCTTACGGAAGGACCGCACATTTTTGCGGGGCGGTTGGACTCGATTTGATGGAGCCGCTGACATTTAAGGGAAGGGAAGGATCGGGCCATGCGGGCGGCCGCTGCGCCTATGCCGACGCGAGCCTGAACCCGAAGGCCGACTGGGAGAAATTCGAGCTTTACTACAGGGTGTGGGGACGGCGGCTTTATGATCCGGACGCGGATCCGGAGGCCTGGCTCCGGTGGCTGCGCAGCCAGTTTGGCGCCGGCGCAATCGCTGTGGAGACGGCCGTCGCGAATGCGAGCCGGATCTTGCCGTTGCTGACATCGGCGCATCTGCCCTCGGCATCGAATCACTCGTTCTGGCCAGAGATGTACACCAACATGCCGATGGTGCGCGGAGCCGGGTTCACGCCATACAGCGATACGCCGGAGCCGAAATGCTTTGCCACGGTGAGTCCGCTTGATCCGGTTTTGTTTGCGACGATCGAAACGCACGCCGCGGACGAGATGGGGCTCGCGGCGAATCCGAAGTATTCGCCGATCGAGGTGGCGCAATGGATTGAGGATTGTGCGACCGCATCGAGCGCCGCGCTGGACGAGGCGCGCAGCAAAACGGCAGCGCGGCGGTCAGCGGCCTTTCGCCGGATCGAAGCGGACGTGGAGATTCAGATCGGACTGGGATGGTTTTTTGCGTCGAAACTGCGCGGCGGGGTGTCGTATGCCGTCTTTGAACAGTCGGAGGATGCGGCTGCGGGCCGGAAGGCAATCGATGAATACAGGATGGCGCGCGAAGCATGGGCAGGCATGGCAACGGGAGCCGCGGCTGCCTACCGGGCCGACGTTTCATACGGAAGTACGCCGATGCGGCGCGGACACTGGAGCGACCGGCTGAGCGCGATCGACAAAGATATTGAGGCGGTGACCGATAGGGTAAGGGCAGTGGGGCGGCCGGACATGTCATCGCAAGACACACGGCACGCGATTGTGGAGGCGGGGGGCAGGCCGGAGCGGCCTCTTGTGGCATGCGATCATACGCCGCCGGCGAGCTTTGAAGCCGGCGCGCCACTAAGGCTATTGATCACCGTGCTGGTGCCGGATGAGGTGAGCTCGATTCGACTCCATTACCGGCATGTGGACCAGGCAGAACGGTGGAAGCGTGTGGAGATGCAGGGAGATGGAGGGCGCTTTACTGCGGCGATTCCGGCTGACTACACGCAGTCCGATTTTCCGCTGCAGTACTACTTCGATCTTGTGGGAAAAAGTGGGGCAGCGCGGCTGGAGCCGGCGTTCAATGCGACCTTCTCGAATCAGCCCTACTATACGGTGATGCAGAGAGGCGCTTAAAGAGGGCCGGGGCAGTCGAGAGTCGAGTGCGAACTGGCAACGAGCGCAAATCCAAGCCGACGATGCCATGTACAGCCGCAGGTGCGGTGCGGTATCCTGATATTTAACCCATGATTTTTTCTCGCGACTACATTGGGTATCTAGCCCGCCGCACGGTCAAGCACCTGATCGACGCCAAGATGATCACCACCAGTGACTTGAAGGTGACGGAAGCGCGCGTGAATACGGCTCTGCTCGAGGAGCTTTCGCTCGAGGACCGCATCAACGATGAGGTGCGCGTGATTCTTGACGCGTACTCCGAGGAGATGCGCAAGAGCGGCGCGCAATACGCAGAGATGTTCAAAAAGGTGAAGACCGAGCTGACCAGGAAGTACAAGGCGGTGCTATGAGGATCAACCGCGACAAGCTCAACAAGCTGGCCCACACCGTGGCGGATACGCTGGCCGAGATCGACCAGGTGGGATTTCTGGAGGATCGCAATACGATCCGGCAGGAGGCGCGGAAGGAGCTTGAGCTTCTGCTCCTCGAGGAGGCAAAGATCGACACGATGGCGCGGCAGAAGATTGCCAACCAGCGCAAGATCATCCTCGAGGGCTCGCAGGAGTGGGACATTCTGTACCGCAAGTACTACAACGACGAAGTCCGCAAGCTGGGGATATAGGGCGGCGTCAGCGCCTTTGGCTTGGTTTCCGATTTTTGCTAAAGTAAAGGAGTAGCCCGCGCCCGCGGGCGGCCTCCACACAATGAGTGGCGCTATCGTCTAGGGGTTAGGACGTGAGATTCTCAATCTTAAAACCCGGGTTCGATTCCCGGTAGCGCTACCAGCCATTTCCATCCTCATGATTTCCAAAGGATCAACCTGCCACGATCTCGCCGACAAACAGCCACGCTAACGCCGACCAAATCGAGAAGAGGTAAGGATCTATCTCGCAACGGGCGTCGCAACCTCTTCTTCGGTAACTACGAAAAAGTGCCGCAGGTCTGCTTGCCCAAACGAAGTGGTCATCGCCACATCGGCGGCATCCCGCCCCGTCGCCATGAGTACACGGCCAATCCGGGATTGGTTGTTGCGGGCGTCGAAGGTCCACCAACGGCCCTCGAGATAGACTTCAAACCACGCACTGAAGTCCATTGGAAGGACCACAGGGACGCCGATATCGCCCAGATAGCCAGTGGCATAGCGTGCCGGAATGTTGAGTGCGCGGCAAAAAGCGATCGCAAGATGTTGAAAGTCGCGGCATACGCCGACGCGTTCAGTGAAGACGTCGAGGGCAGTCTTTGTGGGTCGCGCGTGCTGATAGTTAAACGTCACCTTGTGGTGGACCCAGTTGCAAATGGCTTGCACTCGGCCCCAGCCGGGTTCGATTTGCCCGAACAGTTCAAACGCGACACTTGCGAATCGATCCACCTCGCAGTACCGGCTATTGAGCAGGAATCGGAGCACTTCGTTCGGCAGATCGCCGACGGCGTGCTCGCGGGCATACCAATTGACCTCGTCCAGAACTCCGGAGTCTTGAATGAGCGTGGAATTAAAGAGCCTCAGTTGCCCTGGAGGCGCGACGAACCGCGAACAACGATTCCCGAAACTGTCGATATATTGGGCGATTTCGAGTCTGGGTTCGGTCTGCAACTCGTCCGGCTCCAATAGATCGTGGGCGCGCGAAGGATGGACATTGAGAAGTGCCACCATCGCGACGGGGGCAGGAATCTCGAATTGAATGTCATATGCAAGACGAATCAACATTGTGGCGCGCCTCTCAGCGGAAAGTCACCGGACTGGATAGCGTCCTGTAGAAGGAAGTGTGCTGCGGCATGAAACTGCCATCTCCGGGGTTGGATGCAAGATAACGAACGGAGGTCGCCGAGTGCGCCGCGGCGGATTCTGTCCGGATGCAAGCGTTTGGGAAAGTGCCGGTGACCACTTTATTTTCCGCGCCTGCGCTGTGTTTTTCTGTATCAGAATGGACATATTTCCGGCGGACGATATGTTACCGTATCTCTAACGCCCCGGCTACCACAAGACGTTTGGCGGGTTCGCGGGCAGTGTCGCCGAATGCCGGCGGCCCCCGGAATTCCAAGTGTGGGCGGCGAGGGGGCGGATGGGAATACAAGTTGCGCTGAATCACCGGACAATCTACCGGTACGAAAAACCGATATCCCTTGGTCCCCAGGTGATCCAGTTGCGTCCCGCGTTGCACTGTCGAACGCCAATCCTCAGCTATTCTCTTGACGTAACCCCCTCCGAACACATTCTGAACTGGCAATTGGACCCCCACAATAATCGCCTGGCGCGCCTTCTCTTTTTGGGGAAGACGAGCGAACTTCTGGTTGAGGTGAACCTCGTCGCGGATATTTCTCCTTACAACCCGTTCGCGTTTTTCCTGGAACCGGGAGTTGAGGAGTACCCTTTCGCATACACGCCGGGGTTGGCCAAAGATCTTGAACCCTATCGATCTGTGGATCCGCCTGGCCCCCTGCTTCATGGGTTTCTTGAGAGTTTCGTGGGTCGGAAGAGCGGAACAATCAATCTTCTGCTTGACCTGAATCGAAAGGTGCGAGACGAAATTGGCTATGTGGCGCGGCTGGAGCCAGGCGTCCAGACGTGCGAGGAGACCCTCGGGAAGCGCTCGGCGTCGTGCCGCGATTCTGCATGGTTGCTGGTTCAAAGTCTCCGAAATCTTGGGATCGCGGCACGGTTTGTTTCGGGATATCTGATCCAATTGCAGTCCCCCGATCCGGCGTCGGGAGGTCCGGAACTGGATTCAGCAGATCTGCATGCCTGGGCAGAAGCGTTCTTGCCGGGCGCAGGCTGGATTGGAATGGATCCGACCTCGGGCTTGCTTGCCGGCGAAGGTCACATCCCGCTGGTCTGCACTCCGACCGCTTCGCAAGCCGCACCAATCGGAGGCACTTCGGAGCCTGCCGAAGTGGAGTTCAGCCACTCAATCGCGATTCGCCGCTTGAATGATCCACGACGGCTATCCAGGCCTTTTACCGACCAGGACTGGCTGCGGATAAGAAACGTCGCGCATAGCGTCGACCAAGAACTGAAAGTGCAGGATGTGCGCCTGACGATGGGCGGCGAGCCAACGTACGTCGGCATCGACGACCCTGAGAGCCCTCAATGGAACATCGATGCCGGCGGATCGATGAAAAGAACCCGCGGCCTGGCGCTTATTCAAGGTCTCCGCGAGGGGCTGGCTTCCGGTGGGCTTCTCCATTACGGGCAAGGCAAATGGTACCCCGGCGAAGCCGTGCCACGTTGGGCGCTGAGCTGCTACTGGCGTGTCGATGGCATTCCTGTCTGGGAGGATATCGGCCTCATCGCGCGCGAAGATCATGAGTACAGTTTTCGTGCTGCCGATGCTCTCAGATTCATTGAAGCACTCACGCGCCGCCTCCAGGTGAGTTCCGAGAATCTGCTGGCCGCCTATAACCCGGAAAGCGAAACGACGGAGCCGGTCGGCTACATACTGCCTCTTCGCCGCCGGCAGCCGGAAGGACAACTGCGCTGGTCGAGTCAGTTGTGGTTCCCGCGCCCGGAACGTCTGGTGTTGTCGGCTGGCGATTCACCAATAGGCTTCCGCATTCCACAGGAGTCCATGCCCTGGGTTGCGCCTGACGAGATTGAATACGACTTTGATGCTGCGCCCTTCGAACAATGGGTCAAGCTCCCGGCACGCCCCGCGCGCCGCATGGAACTCTTCGCGATAACTCCCGCGCCGGATCCGCTGCCCGCTGTCTTGCGTGCAGCCGATGCAGTGCCGGAGCTGATCCGGCCGTCGCTATGCGTGCAGGCTCGGGGAGGCCGCCTTCACGTGTTCTTACCCTATGCGCCCAGACTTGCGGACTATCTCGACTTGGTGAGCGCGGTTGAGGACACGTGCCGGTACCTGAGAATCCCGGTTTGGGTGGAGGGCTACGCCCCGGCGCCCGATCCCCGGTTGCGATCGTTCAGCGTCACCCCGGACCCGGGCGTTCTGGAAGTAAACCTGCCACCTGCGAGCAACTGGGACGAGCTGGAACGGATCAATACTTTGCTCGACGGAGAAGCCCGTCGCAATCGGTTAACCGCTGAAAAATTCGCCTATGATGGCAGCCGTGTCGCTACCGGAGGCGGCAACCACATCGTGATCGGTGGGGCAACCCTGCTGGACAGTCCCATTCTGCGCCGCCCCGACCTGCTGCGCAGTATGGTGGCGTTTTGGCAGAATCATCCATCGCTTTCGTACCTGTTTTCTGGCATGTATGTCGGCCCCACAAGTCAGTATCCACGAGTGGACGAAGCGCGCATGGATGCCTTGTATGAGCTCGAGATTGCCTTTCGCAATCTCCCTTCAGGCGATTGTCCTCCGTTCGTTATCGATGGATTGTTCCGCAATCTACTCGTAGACGCCACGGGCAACTCGCATCGCGCCGAGTTCTGCGTCGACAAGCTTTATCCGCCTGAGGGCCTCGGGTTGCAACTTGGATTGCTCGAATTGCGAGCATTCGAAATGGCGCCTCATGTGCAAATGAATCTTCTGCAGATGTTGCTGATTCGCGCCTTGGTAAGTATGTTTTGGAAAACGCCTTTCGATGGCAGTCTGATCCGATGGGGTACCACACTTCACGACCGATTTATGTTGCCGGATCTCATCAGGCGCGACCTTCGCGAGGTACTCGCGCGGTTGCGGTTGTCAGGGTACAACTTCGAGGACGAGTGGTTTGATGCGCATGCGGAGTTTCGCTTTCCGAAGATTGGTTCGATCGCTGCTGACGGAGTCGAACTCGAACTGCGTCAGGCCCTCGAGCCTTGGAACGTGCTCGCGGAGGAGACCCATTCCGGCAGCACGGTTCGTACTGTGGACTCATCAATGGAGCGGCTGCAGGTGAAGGTATCCGGGTTCATAACGGAATCCCGCTACGTTGTTGCCTGCAATGGACGGAGGGTGCCGATTCAACTTACCCCTGAGCCCGGCACAGCGTTGGGCGGCGTCCGGTTTCGTGCGCGACGGTTGTCGGCATCGCTGCACCCTACCGTTCCCGTTCATGCACCCCTTGTGTTCCACCTTATCGACTGCTTGAAGGGCTATTCGATTGGCCAATGTACTTACTATGTTGGACCGCCTGACGGCGGTTCTTACCGAGCTCGTCCTGTCAACGCCGCGGAAGCCGAAGGCCGGCGCATGGAGCGCTTCCAGGTGGCCACCGCTGCGCTCAGCCCGATGGCGGCGCCTGAGGAAGAGATCAACCCGCTCTTTCCGATGACCCTTGATCTGCGGCTACCGCCGCGCGGACAAAAGACCCAGATCGACACACCGGGGCTTGCGTCATGACAGTGGATCTTGACCAAACTCCGCTGCGCGACGGGCTCGCCTATGACGAGTTATCGGCCGATGGATTGACTCCGCGGCCTCACTGGGCGCGCATCATGAAGTCCTTCCGGGCGATCGGCCCTGCGGAGTTGGGACGACGCTGGGAGCGGGCTGAACGCCGCATTCGCGAGAACGGCATCACTTACAACATCTACAGCGATCCGCTCGGTGCAAGCAGGCCCTGGAAAATCGACATCGTTCCATTCCTGATTCCGGCCGAAGAATGGAGATTACTCGAAGCCGGCATCGTTCAGCGCGCCCAGTTGCTCAGCCGGGTTCTGGAAGATCTTTACGGCCCGCAGGAACTTCTCGCGAATGGATGCTTTCCTGCCGAGCTTCTTTTCGCCAACCCTGCATTTCTTCGACCGCTGGTGGGTGTGCGGGTTCCCGCGCATAGTTATCTTCATATGCTGGCCGTCGATCTTGCTCGTTCGCCCGACGGCCAATGGTGGGTGCTGTCCGATCGCACTCAAGCTCCTTCTGGCAGCGGTTATGCATTGGAGAATCGCACGATTGTTTCCGATGTCCTGCCCGATATCTTTCGCAAGTCGAATGTCCAGCGCCTCGCTCCTTTCTTTCGTGCGCAACGCGACGCACTGGCCACACTCTCGCAACGCAACAATCCGCGAATTGTCCTCCTCACCCCCGGCCCGCACAACGAGACCTACTTCGAACACTCGTATATAGCCCGATATCTTGGATTTACTCTGGTCGCGGGAGCGGATCTCACAGTGCGTGACCGGTCCGTCTATCTCAAGACAGTTGATGGGCTGGAGCGAGTCGATGTAATCTTGCGCCGCGTCGATGATAGCTTTTGCGATCCTCTCGAATTGCGAAGCGATTCGCTTCTCGGTGTGCCCGGTCTGGTCGACGCCATCGTAGCTGGAAACGTTGCCGTGGCCAACGCACTGGGAAGCGGCTTGATTGAGACATCCGCGATTATGCCTTTTCTTCCCGGCCTTTCCAAGCACCTGTTTGGCGAGAAGCTTAAGCTTCCTTCCGTCGCGACCTGGTGGTGCGGACAACCATACGCACTGGATTGGGTGCTGAATCATCTTGATTTCGTGGTGGTGAAGCCGGCGTTTCCGTCGCGCGGTGCAGAGCCGGTATTCGGCGCCGAACTCGATCAAGCCGAAAAGGGGAAGTTTGCTGAGAAACTGCGGACCCATCCTCATGAATATGTGGCACAGGAGCAAGTAGTTTTGTCTAACGCACCCGTTTGGGACAATGGACACCTTCATTCGCGCAGCGTCGTGCTGCGTGCTTACGTGCTCAACACAGGAAATGGATGGATGGCAATTCCGGGGGGATTGGTGCGGGTTGCTGAATCCGAAGGGTCGGTCGTCTCGATGCAACGCGGCGGACACAGCAAGGACGCTTGGGTGCTTTGGGACAGCCCCGTCGATACATTCAGTTTGCTGCATCCTCGCAACAAGCCGGTTGTGTTGCGCCGCGAGTTGCCAGGTGTGCCGAGCAGCGTAGCCGACAATGTTTTTTGGTTGGGTCGATATGTCGAGCGGGCGGAGAATACCGCTCGGATCGTGCGCTGTATGGCCTCCCGTGTGCGGCGGGCAAACGAGGCGGAACTAGGCTGCCTGATCAGATTGCACAGTTGCCTGGAATCGCGGCAAAGCAAGTTGCCGAAGACAAAAAGCAAGCGGCCCACTTCACTGGAAGTTGAACAGGAATTGATCTCGATTGCTACCGATCCTAAGCGTTCTGGAAGCCTGGCCTCTATATTTGCAGAGGTATCTCGCGTCGGCGGCTCGGTTCGAGAGCGGTTATCGGTCGATATGACGTTTCTCATCGGCCAGTTGCGGGACACAGTCGAGGTTGGCCGGAACACACAGTTTCTCGAGTATCCGGCGATGCTAACCCTTTGGCTCGAGCTGCTCTCCGCATTTTCCGGGATGGAGAGCGAAAACATTAACCGCGGAGTGGGGTGGCTGTTCCTGAGCGTCGGGCGGCGTCTCGAGCGCGCAATCCATCTGACAAGGCAATTGCGCGAGATCACCAAGCCGCTCGCCGAGCAGGACTGGCCGCTCTTGGAGTGCTTCCTTGAAGTCGGCGATAGCTCCATGGCTTACAGGAGCCGGTACTACACCACTCTGCAACCCTTGGCGGTTTTGGATGTTCTAATGGCCGATGAAACCAATCCCCGGTCGTTGGACTTTCAACTAGCCCACCTCGCGGATCTCTATCAAAGGCTACCTCGGCATTTGCCAAGTGAATTGCATGCGATGCGGGACGCTTTGGCCATGTTACGCGGTCTTGATCTGCGCAAGCTAAGGTATCCCTTGCCAGGCGCCACAAGGGCGGCAGATACCGCAGATGGTCTTTCTCAGCTTGAGCGATCCCTCAGAGGGCTGGAACAGCTGCTGCGCTCTTGGTCAAATAATTTATCGAGCAGATACTTTAGCCACGCTCGCACGTTGCCGGTCACGATGGGCCTATGATTTACAAAATTGTTCATCGAACTACTTACAAGTACAAGTATCCGGTCTCGGTCGGGAATCACGTGGCCTGCCTCAAGCCGCGTTCTCTTCTGCGCCACCGGTTGGAACGGTGCGAACTGCACATCCAGCCAACCCCGGCAACGATAACCGAGAGAACGGACTATTTTGGAAACATTCTCTGCTTCTTCACTGTGCAGGAGCCGCACACCGAATTGGTGGTCGAAGCGCGAAGTGAAGTGATGATGGAGAACACGGTGACAGCATTGCCGCACGAGGCGCTTCCCTGGGAAGAAGTGGTTCGATTGCTGCCCGAGGATCATAGCCCGGAGGGACTTGAAGCTTACCAATTCAGATTTGAGTCGCCGCGCATTCCGCTGCGGCCGGAGTTTGCAGCATATGCGCTCCAATCGTTTACTTCCCGGCGGCCACTGTGGGAGGGCCTTCTGGATCTAACGGAGCGGATCCACAAAGACTTTCGCTTTGACTCGGGAGTGACCACTGTCCGGACACCTACGGAACAGGTTTTTCGGAAACGGAGGGGGGTATGCCAGGATTTTGCGCACTTCCAAATTGCCTGCCTGCGTTCCCTGAATCTGTCGGCACGCTATGTCAGCGGATACCTCCGAACCTATCCACCTCCCGGACAACCGAGGCTTGTGGGCGCGGATGCTTCGCATGCGTGGGTGTCCGCTTATTGTCCAGGGACCGGCTGGCTTGACCTCGATCCCACCAACAACCTTGTTCCCTCAAACGGCCACGTGACGCTTGCATGGGGACGAGACTACGGCGACGTCAGCCCTCTGCACGGCTTAATTCTAGGCGGCGGAGTGCACGCCCTTAATGTTTCCGTCGATATGGAGATGCTCGAATCCTAATGATCGGACGTGTCAATACTTGAATGGAGTAACTATTGGCGCCCTCGGACTGGACCGGGAATACGAGAATGAGTGAGGGACTGCGAGAATTGCCGTCAAGATGTCGAGACCACCAAATGTCGGCAGAGGAGAGCTGTCAATAATTGCGAGAAAGAAAAGCCCCAATGCTCTCAAGTGGCGCAACATCGAAGTGACGGACCCCATGCCTCATATGCTCAAAGAGCTTGAATGGGACAGAGTGAAGCGGTTCTTCCGTGGCGCCAAATCGCCGGCTACCCTGCGCTCTACCGATCCGACTTTGAAGACTTCACCAGCTTCTGCCGCGAGTACAGCCTTCCGCGCCTGCCGACATCACCGTCCACAGTTGCCCTTTATATCTCTGACCGCGCCGGTTCACTGGCGGCCGCGACGATCATACCAGTAATACTTCGACTTGTTCTTTCTGAACAGTTCCACGAGATCACCCCCAAAGCAGCCCGCAAGGAAGCAACTCGTGTGTTCCGCCGAGCGGATCCGAGCGGAACAACAACATCGTACATCAGCTTGACTTCGATCCCAGCCCAGTCAGGGACCACACCTATGCAATGCCAACGCTCGAAGACTGCGGAGCCTCATCCGCGCCGGAGGCGGGTCTGGACAAGCTCCTCAGAACCATGTACGCTTTTAATAAGTACACAATGTGGAATCTATGCCTAGAGTGGCCGTGGACGACAACCCACGAATGAACCTCCGGCTGCGACCGGAACAAAAGGCTACGCTCGTGCGCGCTGCGGCGTTGAGGCACACGGACCTGACGCAGTTTGTTCTCCAACCCGCCTTGCGGGAGGCCAAGGCGGTGATCGAGGAGTCGGAACGTATCGTCTTGTCCGAACGTGACAGCCTTTTGGTGCTGAACCTGCTCGAAAATCCGCCAGCACCGAATGCTAAGCTGCGGGCAGCCATCGCTCGAATGCCAAAGCCCGCGCGGAAACGGGGATGAGCGCTCCCGCCTGGCACGAAGAGCCTATCTCAAAGAAGCATGATCGGAAGTCTTTCGATTGCGGCGATCCGGCCATGAATGACTTCTTCGAGCGTTACGCCCGCCAAAGCCATGAATCTGGTGCCGCGAAGACCTTTCTCGCAATTGATAACGCAGACAACAAAAGCATTCTTGGTTTCTACAGCCTGGCTCCGGGCGCTCTGACCTACGCTGACACGCCGGAGACGGTTCGCCGCGGCCTCGCCCGGCACGATGTGCCCGGGTTCCGGCTCGCGTGCATTGCTACAGACCTGCGTTGCCAGGGCCAAGGTATCGGCGGCCAACTCCTCGCCGCCGCCGCGCGGCGCTGCCTGCGCGCTTCGGCTGAGGTCGGCGGCGTTGTGCTCATTATCGATGCGAAAAACGATCGCGCGGCCCGATGGTACGCCAGTTACGGCGCTGTGCCTTTGAGCGGCAAGCCTTTGACGCTCGTAATGTCGCTCGCTTCATTTGCCGCCGACCTAAAGGCGGCAGGGCAGTTATGAGCCACGAGGTGTGGAAAGGACGGGCTGAGTCCGGAATCCCCAAAAACATAGGTGGCAGCATAAAACGAGAATGCGTGGCAGCAATTGATGTTTGCCAAGGCTCGCCTTGCCAACCTCACAATCCCGGAATTGGAACAATCGCGGGCGGCAGTGGTCAATACGCTCGCCTCCACCCAATCGCGTGGGAGCCACCAGCACGCCATCGAACGGTTCATCGAATGGTATTTCGGGATTCTCACCCTTGCCCTCGAATTACAGTCAGCCGGTGATAACCAGGAACATCGGATGACCGTTCAAATCCACTTCTTCGACAGCAACCAAACCTTGATCGCTTGCGTAAGGCACGAGTAGGCAAGCAGTGTGGCGAGCAGAATCGGCCAGTAAAGACCCGGCAAGTGCACGAGGCCAAGTGAAGAGGCCAGCGGAGAGTACGGAAGCCACGCTCCGAAGGCCATGATGGCCAGCGTTGTTAGGGTCAGAGACCAGCTTGCGCGGCTCTGCAGGAAAGGAATCTTATTCGTGCGAATGATATGGATGATGAGTGTCTGCGTCATCAATGACTCGACGAACCAGCCGGTCTGAAATAGCGGTGCGCGGGATGGATCCCAGCACTTGAACAGGTAGAGCATGACGAAGAAAGTTGTATAGTCGAAGATCGAACTGATGGGTCCAATGCAGAGAATGAACCGCTTGATCTCTCTGACGTCCCAGGGCCGCGGCCTTGCCACTAGCTCTTCGTCCACTGCGTCCGTCGGAATCGGCACCTGGGAGAAGTCATACAGCATGTTGTTCGTCAATATCTGGATCGGCGCCATCGGGATGAACGGCAGAAAGGCGCTCGCTCCCAAAACGCTGAACATATTTCCAAAGTTAGAGCTCGCTCCCATCCGGATGTACTTGAGAATATTCGCGAATACCTTTCGCCCTTCAATGACGCCCCCATCGAGCACCATCAGGTCTTTCTCAAGGAGAATCAGGTCCGCCGACTCCTTGGCGATATCCACGGCCGTATCCACCGAGATGCCGATATCCGCGGCATGCAACGCGGGAGCATCGTTGATTCCATCTCCCATGAAGCCGACCACATGTCCCTTGCTCCGAAGAAGGCGAACGATCCGCTGCTTGTGAGCAGGCGTGAGGCGCGCGAACAGCGTAGCCTTTTCCGCTGCGTCTGCCAATTCCGGGTCGGACATCTTCTCCACGGCCTCGCCAAGGAGCATTGGATCGGGCTCAAGTCCCACGTCCCGGCACACCTTGCGGCTAATCAGGTCGTTGTCGCCGGTGAGAATCTTCACTCCTACACCGTGTTTGTGCAGCGCCTGGATAGCGATTGCCGCCGTACCCTTGGGTGGATCGAGAAAGGCGACATACCCTTTCAATACGAGGTCGCGTTCATCCTCCTTTAAGCAGGACTGTTTCCCCGGCAACTCCTTCACGGCTACCGCCAAGACGCGGAAGCCGTCGTTGCTGAGGTTCGCATATTCATCCCGCAGCCCTTTCATCAGCCCGGGATCCATGGGCGACAGCTTCCCATCCAACTCGAATTGAGAGCACTGGCGGAATATCTCTTCCGGAGCCCCTTTGGTGAGGAGGATTGATTTACCTTCAGGAGTTTCCACCATGACGGACATCATGCGCCGCGTGAAGTCGAAGGGGAGCTCATCGAGTTTCTTGTACTTTTCGATGAGCGCTTGTTGATGAAAATCCGAACTATTCAGAATCGCCGTGTCGAGCAGATTCTTCAGGCCGGTCTGGAAGTGACTGATGAGGTAACTATCTAGCAGCACTTCGTCGGTTTCCCGTCCCGCAACGTTGCAGTGCCGCTGCAAGACAACACGATCCTCGGTCAGCGTGCCGGTCTTATCCGTGCACAGTACGTCCATGCCACCGAAGTTCTGAATGGCATTCAGCCGCTTGACGATCACTTTCTTGCGGCTCATCGCGATGGCGCCCTTGGAGAGGCACACGGAGACAATCATGGGCAGCATCTCGGGGGTCAGACCCACGGCCACGGCCATCGCGAAGAAAAATGCGCTCTTCCAATCGTGCTTGGTAAAGCCGTTGATCAGGAAGACCAAAGGCACCATGACTGCCATGAGCTGGATCATCAGCCAAGTGAAGCGGCTCAGGCCTCGGTCGAAGCTGGTCGGCGGAGCTTCTTCCGTGATCGAGCCGGCCATGGTGCCGAGATATGTGTTCGTTCCTGTTACGACCACAACCGCGGTTGCCGTGCCGCTTTCAACGCTCGTCCCCATGAAGCAAATGTTCTTCAGGTCGATCGGCGAATTTGAGGCCTGGGGGGCTGAATCGTGGAACTTCTCGACTGGATAGGACTCTCCAGTGAGCGTACCCTGACTCACGAACAAGTCTTTCGCAGTGAGAATCCGCACATCGCCGGGGATCATGTCGCCGGCGTGCAGATTGATGATGTCCCCAGGGACGAGATCGCGCAGCGGCATCTCCAGCGGCTTGCCATCCCGAAAGACATTGGCGGTCACGTGGATCATGGCTTTGAGCTTGGCCGCGGCCGCGTCCGCGCGGGCTTCCTGCACGAAGCGCAGCGTGGCACTGAGCACCACCATGCATGCCATCACGGTCCCGGCGCGCATGTCACCCGTGGCAAAGGAAATCGATGAGAGAGCTGCCAAAAGAATCACTAGCGGGTTGCGAAGGATGATCAGGAGCCGCACAAACCATCCACGCCGGCGTTCCTGCGCAACCTCGTTAGGGCCGGCGGTACGCGCTCTCGCTTCCGCCTCCGCTTGCGTCAGGCCCATGGGAGCCGTGTGCAGCGACTGAAGCAGCGCATCGCCGTCCTTCGCTGCCGCGTCGAGGACGGCAGAGGAAACACGGATGTTGTGGCTCTTGACCTTTGCAACAGTCGAAGACTTGTCCGCCGTCGCCGGGGTTCCCGCGGGGCCAACGTCCGCCGGGCCGCTTTTCTCGGCTGATTCTTCTGGTACAGAATTCGTATCGGGCGCTGTCATTGCTCTCTCGGCCGCAATTCTACTTCACTAGTTCAAGTCATTTCATGGTTGCGTTGTGCATGGACAGATAAACTCAGATTCGCAATAGGAAAGGCCTTCGGGTGGCAAAACGATTCGGGGGATGGTTTCCGGCTCACTCAGAGTATCCGGTTTTACGGCCAGGTGGATTGGATTCGTAAACTCTGGCCGACGTTCCTGACAGCATTCCAAGGAATGTTTACTGAGATATAACTGACGGGTGGCCGACAATCCTGACCTTAAAGACTCACCGGCGAAAATCCGTCAAAGGGAAGAGTAGCGACCGACCGCAACTCTTCCCATGAGTGCTAAGGTCTGAACCGTCAACTAGTGCTTGAATCGGCTCAGTGTTGCCCGATGGAATTGTGATGAGTGTGAGAATTGGCTCAATGTTGCCCAATTGATCGAGAATCTACGTCTTTCGGCGTGACGCAGCGATTTACCGTCGTCCCAGAATCCTCCAGTCCACATCGGCGTATAGAACAAAACCAAGGATTCTATATCCTGATAAGCCTCGTCCGAGGTCGGCACTCCCTGTTGCTCGCGTCGACTTGAGTGTACTGGTTCCGGGATACGTCTTCTCGGGTTTTGCACAGTTCCCGCCGGTGTGGCTGGGCACCAAAGGGAACAGGCAAATGAAGGCGCACAGCCTTCCGGCATATGACCGTAGCCCGCTATTGCCGCGCTCGGGTATACCGCGTATTCTCCACCCGAGGCTATTGAAGCGTCCCGGCGATGCCTATATAGGCTTAGAGAACAGACATGATTGTGACGGTTCGGCAGGATTCTATCCGGTGAAGAGACTGATTTTAGCAGTTGCGATTGTCTTTGGCTGGGCTTCGGCTACCTGGGCAGCGGGGCCCTCCCCGCTGACCGACCTGCGCGCCATTACCGCCCTCAGCAATGCCGAGGCCAGCCATCATCTGCCTGTCGCCTTCGAGGCGACGGTGTCCTACTTCCCCGGCTATGAAAGCCTGCTCTTTGTGCAGGATGGCGACGCGGGCATTTTTGTGCTGGCCCCCATGAACGTGCGTCTGGCTGCCGGGGATCGCGTCCCGGTGCGGGGAGCGATGCGCGAGAGCTTCCGCCCCATTGTCATTCCCGACAGTGTAACCGTGCTCCGCCACGGCGACCTGCCCAAAGCCGTGCCGGCCACCTTCGACGAGTTAGTCCGGGGCCGGTACGACTGCCTGCTGGTCACGGTCCGCGCCGTGATCCGGACCGTCGACTTGAGGGTGAGTTCGTATGCGCGCGCCACCTATATGCAGATGGTTACGGACGGGGGATACATCGATGCGACAGTGGACAGCGACGATGAGAACGCGCTCAAAGGCCTGCTCGACGCCGAGGTGGAGGTGACCGGGATTGCCGGGGGCAAATTCGACGGTAAGATGCAGTTGACGGGTATCTTGCTTCACGTCCCCTCGCTTGCGGACGTGAAGGTTCTCAAGCCCGCGGGCGCCAATCCATGGTCCCTCCCGGCCACGCCCATGGACAAGATTCTTTCCGTCTATCATGTGCAGGAGCAGATGCAGAGGGTTCTGGTCCATGGAACCATCACTTACTTCCAGCCCGACTCATCCGCTGTCTTGCAGGACGGCACAAGAAGCCTGTGGATCGCGACTCCGGTTCAAACCCCCTTGCAGATCGGCGATATGGCCGACGCAACCGGCTTTCCGGATATCCAAAACGGGGCTTTGGTCCTGAGCCACGCCGAAATCAAGGATAGCCACATACCGGCGCCCATCACGCCGCAACCGGCGACCTGGCGGCAATTGGCCTTCTGGAGCGCCAACAGCCCCGAGGGGCATATGTTCGACCTTGTCTCCATCGAAGGCCAGGTGGTGACGGAAGTCCGGGAGGCCTCGCAGGATGAGTATGTCCTGATCGCCGATGGCCAGGTCTTCTCCGCCATCTTCCGGCACGAGGAGGGAGGCGGCCCGATTCAGCTTCCTCTGATGAAGAAGGTTCCCGTGGGC
>Ga0224554_1000988_pt1 | contig 20044 bp, 12 predicted proteins | sample 714S22024metaG_FD_180666 | JGI IMG/M metagenome (GOLD analysis project Ga0224554, IMG submission 180666) | Peat soil microbial communities from Stordalen Mire, Sweden - 717 S2 20-24 | ecosystem: Environmental > Terrestrial > Soil > Wetlands > Peat | place: Sweden: Norrbotten County, Stordalen...
TGCAGCCGCGCCGCCGGGAAATACTCCGGTGAGGAAGTTCGCCTTCTTCAGGCCGCTCAGGTGGCTGCCGAAGCTGGGTGTCATCGGCACATCGACGTTGCTTCCGTCCGCGTTGTAGTCGCCGCCGGTATTGCCAATGACCGTGCTGCCGGCAGGGCATTTGCCGCCTGTAGGCGTTCCGGTTGAGCAGACCGGTGAGAAGGCCTGTCCCGTGGTTACCCAGGCCGGCAACCCGGTATCGATGATCCATTCGCCGCCGAAGTCCCATCCTCCAAGAATGCTATTCGCCATAGCACTCTGGTAGTGGCTTGGAGTCAGCCACGTGCCGCTTGCCGTGAATTCCTGCCGGATGTCAAAATCGGAGCGGCCGCGCTGGAACGGCAGATTCCCGTTATAGATGATCGGACCGTTCTGATTGCCTGAGGTGATGTTTCCACTATCCAACGAAGCCGAATTGCTGAGTTCGTCCATCGCCTTCCCAAAGGTGTAAATGCCGCTCATCGCGAATCCGTGAGACGTGACGCGGGTCAGGACCGCGGAGAAGTAGTTGCCGATGGAGTTGCCGCTGGAAGTGGCATAGTTGATTCCGCCGAAGTTCTGATTGAGTCGGGTGAAGGATCCAAGGTTTTGAATCAGATCGCCATTGAAGCGATTGATGTCCTGGTTATAGGTCGGCAGGTGATGAGCAGCCGACGCAGAGTAGTTCGCCTCAAAAACAAGGTTCATGGGAAACTGCTGCTGCCAGCTCATGCTCCAGGCCAGAACCTGAGTCATCTTGTAATTGGGATCGTATCCGCCGAGACCCGCTCTCTGAATTACGCCATTGACGCTCAGCGCGCCTGTCGTCGGGTTAACCGTAACAGAGCTCGTGCTGATAGGAATCACGGGGCAGACCTGCGTGAAGCCCACGGGAGCGCTGCAGAGTTGGTACGTGATCGTATTCCCCGACAAGGCGTTTAAGCTCGGATTGTAGGAGTTTGGCAGGTTGTTTGCCGTGATGTCCGAGATGTGCAGATACGGCGGCTGATCGTTGAACAAGCCAAAGCCTCCGCGCAGTGCCGACTTGCCTTTCCCGAAGACATCCCAGGAGAATCCCAGGCGAGGGCCAAGGCCCCACAGGTTGTGGTCTAGCACGTGATCGTTCTTGGCCAGCCCCGCGGTTGCGCCCGTGACCCGAGCATAATAGCTCGAACCCGTGCCCAGCGTTAATGGAGACAATGCCGGGCTGATAATGGAAAACAGGTTGGTCATCATGTCGAAACGGAGACCGGCGTTCAAGGTGAATCTCGGCGTCACCTTCCAGTCGTCCTGAGCAAAGATGCCCGTAAAGAGTTCACGGTACCGCCGGTTATAGGGCGCCTGCGTGTAGAAGCCGTTGACCGCCGTCCCAGGCAGCAGGGTTACCGGCGGGCCCGATTGCGATAATGCCGCCTCCTGCACAAAGTCGAGCAGATTCTCAAAATTGTACGAGGGCTTGTCGTTCCCCGGTTGTTGCGAATCGTACTCGCGGATATTGTCCTGCTCAAAGCCGAACTTGAGCGTATGCGTTTTCACGGAATCCGTCATCACATCGCGCCAGGCGATGGTGGTTTGGGAGAAGTTCCCTGGTCCCCAGCCGCCGAATCCCGAGACTCCCGAACCAATGGAGACGCCCGGAATGGCAAATGTGGCGTTTCCGCCGTTTTGGCCGTAAGGACGAATCATATTCGCGCCCGCCTCATTCAGCAGACGAGGAGAGAATGTGTGCGTCCAATCGAGGTTGACAAAATCGGAATGGTTGGTGCCTTGGGCATTTTGCGCCGCCCGGATTCCCGGACCGTTACTATCGCCGTAGTCCCAGGTTCGCATCGCATCCACATAGACGCGGTCGTTCTTGCCGACATAGTCGTCAACCCGGAAGCTCCATTGATATCCGTTCTTGGGCGCGGAGCCTGTCCAATTCACGGTGCCAATTGCATCCAAAGTCGGAGAAATGCCCGCCGGCGGCGCGACAAGTTCTGAGCACGTGGAGCAGCTGCCACCGAACGCGGTGGATTCGATTTGGGCGACTGTCTTGGCGTTCGGGCTTGTCGCGCTTGCGTAGGTCAGGGGCGGCGCCTCGGTAAGGGACTGAAGTGCGTAGTTCGGATTGCCGCCTACGGTTTTGAGATTCGTGTTCACGTAGTTATAGAAATCCTGCGTCTCGACCGTGGACGATCCGGAGTTGGTGACACTGGAGCGAAGCACGTCGAGCGCGCCAAACCAGAACAGCTTGTTCTTGAGAACCGGTCCGCCCATGGTGCCGCTTATTTCGTTGCGCTGGGAGGGCGGAAGCTTAGATTGAAAGTGGGTGAGGGCCGTCAGCGTGTTGTTCGTGAACCAGTAGTCGATGGTTCCGTGATACTGGTTGGCGCCTGAAATTGTGAAGACGTCGACCGTCGCGCCGCCATTGCGTCCTTTTTGGGCATCGAAATCGTTGGTCTTGATCTCCATCGATTGCACGATCTCGGGATTGGGAGAGATGGAGGTTCCGCCGCCGCGCGATGGGGTATTGGTCTGCGCGCCGTCGATCTCATATCCGTTCTGCTCCTGGCGCAGTCCGGCAGCGTTGATGTTGATGGCGTACTCATTGGTGTAATTGTCGGCCCCGGTTTGCGTCGCGGCGCCTGTCATGCCCGGCGTGAGAGAGGCCAGGCCGTAGACGTTTTGGCCCGAGAGCGGTGTCTCCTGCAGCGTCGCTGCTGGAATGATCGACTCGGTTTTCGCCGACACTAGATCAACTGTCGTCGCTGTGGCGCTGATAGTGATCTCCGAGGATACCGCGCCCACCTCCAGCACGGGGGCAAGGGTGCGGGTTTCGCCGACTGCAAGGGTCAGGCCCTTCTGTTCCCACGTTTTGAAGCCACCGGCTTCAATCCGCACGCTATAAGTGGACGCGGCGATGCTTTCGACGTGGAAGTAGCCCGCATCGTTGGTCGTGGTCTCTCTCGTCACTCCGATCTGGACATCCGTAATGCTGACCTTAGCTCCGGCAATCAGAGCCCCGGATGGATCGTGTATCGTACCTTCAATTCCGCTTAGGAACTGAGCGAATGCCGGTAATCCTCCGAAGCCCACTAGAAGGACCGCGAGGATCGACACTCTTATCGCAAATCTGAGGTTAGTCATGTGGTCTCCTTGTCAAAAACCCGAAATCAGTTGATCTTCTGTTTGTCTTGGGAAGCCGTTAAGTCTTTGGCCCTCACTAGCTGACAGCTCGCAAAGAGCCCCCTCCGAATGAGCATTGATCCGGGCTCCCGGACATGACAATCGACCGACTCGAAGCCCGTGCTCATGAGAACTTCATCCCCAACACCGGGATTCCCCTCCACCCTATGGCCGAGATTCGCCTCCAACCATCCGCCGCAGAGAAAAGGCTTTTCAAGTAGCACACGGTGTATTACAGTATGGTGGCGGGAGGGCAGCGCACTTCCTGTGAACGAACCGAATCAGAATCAGCAAGATAGGAACGAAGGCCTGTTCTTGGGCGAGAGCGTCCAGGGGTCTGGTTGACCTTTGGCAGGAGAGTAACAACTAGGTCGCTTATCTCCGCACAGGAGAGTAAAGTAAGCAATGGTCAGGGCCTGCTTGATCGCAGCGCCCTCAAACCGAAGGTGGTAAGTGCCATGGATTCGACAACGAGCCCGCTGTGGCGCGAAGAAGTTGATGGCGATGACCGCATCCTAGAGGAACCTGAAAAAGCCTCGGTCCTTCGCGAACTCGATGCGATCCTGAACAGTCCCGTTTTTCACTCGAGCAAGCGCTGCCAACAGTTTCTGGCTTACGTAGTCCACCACCGCCTGGAGGGGAACCACGAGCGGCTCAAAGAACGCACAATAGGAGTGGACCTTTTCCAGCGTCCTGCAGGGTACGCAACCGGAGATGATCCCATAGTTCGGGTGCAGGCGGGAGAGGTACGCAAAAGGCTGGACCAGTATTACCAGGCGAACCCCAACACCTCGGAAGTCCGCATCGAAGTTCATATAGGGTCATACACCCCAGAATTCAAGTGGACACATCTGGGGCAGGAATCCCCACTTCAGCCTGTACAGGAACTTCAAGAAGCACCTCAGCGATTAAGGCACGGCCAGGAATCAACTCAGGTCGCATCGCCTCCGTTGGCGGAAACAAAGCGCGGTTCTGGGAAGCACAAGCGGCTTCTGTGGGTTTTGTCGGCAGTCGGCCTCGCCATGCTGACCGGTTTGGCACTGATCGGTACAACCATTTACCGCGCCAGAACGCACCAATCGGTGTTGCAGAAGTTCTGGTCCCCCGCGCTATCCTCTACGGAGCCTGTTCTGATCTGCCTGGCCAAACCTTCGGTCTGGCTGCCTTCAGTCGAGCTCTACCAAAGACATTCCAAGACTCCGGAGAAGTTCCTGGATCAGTTTGAAAGGCTCAATCAGAGGCCTGATCTGCAGCCAGGCGACAAGCTCGTGTGGAGCGATATGGTCGAGTACCCCGACTATGGGCTCGCAGCCGGAGATGTTTACGCGGCGATTCGCCTTTCTTCTCTCTTTGGTCAGATCGGTAAGAAGAATCAGGTCAGAATTGGAGGCAACTACTCCTTCGAAGACCTGCGAAGCTCTCCTGCCATCATCATTGGAGCTTTCAACAATCGCTGGACGATGCAGATGACATCCAGTCTTCATTTTGCATTTGCCAATGAGGGCAACCAGTCGCTGATCCGGGAAGAAGGCCCATCGGGACGGCGATGGTACTCAAAGTTTGACACCATTAACAGCAGATCCAAGGAAGACTACGCTCTTGTTACCAGACTTCGGGACTCGAGGACCGGTCAATTCGTTGTGCTCGTGGCCGGTATCCAGTCTTACGGCACGCAGGCTGCTGGGGAGTTCGTTTCAAGTCCCGAGTACCTTGAGGCGGCCCTTCAGAAGGCCCCGCCGGACTGGGAAAGGAAGAACATGCAGATTCTTCTGCGGACCCCAGTCATTGACGGATTACCCGGTCCTGCTGAGGTTATCGCCATCTACGTCTGGTAACGAACATCAGTCTCTCACGTGATGGAATTCCGAATCCTGAATACATAACTAAGACTGCTTCGAGAAGATGAATTCGTTGTTTCGCGTTGAGACAAATCTGCATGAGACAATGATCGGAAGAATGCTCACAGAACGGCGAAAATTCCTTCATCTATCGTTAATAGCCCTGGCTGGAGCCCTCTCTCGGAGGGGAGGCGCCCAGGAGTCGGGAGGCATGGGAGGAAGGATTGCAACGCCTCAGGTGAAGCCCAAAGAATCCGGCCGGCCGTTTGATGCTTACTTTAGCGACGTCGCAGCCTCGGCCGGGCTGACAGCGCCTGTGATCTACGGCCCCGTGGATCACAAAGATTACATCCTGGAAGCGAACGGTTGCGGCTGCGCTTTCTTTGACTATGACAACGACGGATGGATCGACATTTTCCTTCTCAGCGGCACCCGGTTAAGTGGCGCTCCTACAGGAGCCTCCAATCGGCTTTATAAAAACAATCGCGATGGAACATTCACCGACGTCACCCGGCAGGCAGGACTGGAAGCGGTTGGATGGGCCAACGGCGTGTGTATCGGTGACTACAACAACGACGGCTATGAAGATCTGTTTTGCACCTACTATGGCCAGAACCGGCTTTACCGAAATCTTGGCAATGGGACTTTCAAAGATGTCACCAAGGAAGCCGGCCTGGAAACATCCGAAGTCAGATGGGGCGCGGGCTGCTCTTTCCTGGATTACAACCGGGACGGTCACCTGGACCTCTTCGTCTCCAATTACCTGCAATTCGACTTCGAGCACGTTCCTAAACCGGGATCGGGCGCCAACTGTAATTGGAAGGGCATCCCGGTCAACTGCGGTCCAAGGGGCCTGCCGTTTGGGCGGCACTCCCTTTACAGAAACAACGGCGACGGAACCTTTACCGATGTCAGCGTCGAATCCGGAATCGGAAAGTCTTGGAACGACTACGGCATGACCGTGGTTGCGGCCGATTTCGACGAGGATGGCTGGCCGGACATCTTTATCGCTTCCGACTCGACCCCCAGCCTGCTCTTCATAAACCAGCACGATGGAACATTCAAAGAAGATGGCGTCGAGCGAGGCGTGGCCTTAAGCGGCGACGGCATGGAGCAATCCGGGATGGGCGTCGGCATCGGAGACTACGATCTCGACGGCCACCTGGATATCTTCGTCACCCACTTCGCCGAGGACTCTGACGGGTTGTACCACAACGACGGCACGGGTAATTTTGACGACACGACCCTGAAGGCGAAATTGGCTGTCGAGACCCGCTATACCAGTTGGGGAGCTGGGATGGTCGACCTCGACAATGATGGTTGGCCGGACATCTTCTTTGTCACCGGCAGCGTGTACCCGGAGGTTGAGAAGCTGCTCCCGCAGTATCCCGATAAGTCTCCCCGCTTCCTGTTCAGGAACCTGGGCAACGGCGCCTTCGAAGAGATTTTCAATGCTGGTCCAGGTGTTACGACGCCGAACTCAAGCCGCGGCTGTGCATTCGGCGATTTCGACAACGACGGCGATCTGGATGTTCTGATCCTGAATGTGAACGAGCCTCCTTCGTTGCTGCGCAATGACTTGAAAGGAACGCACCACTGGTTGAAAGTGAAGCTCGTGGGCACCAAGTCCAATCGTAGCGCTATCGGCGCCCGGGTGTTGGCTCGGTACTCCGGCCGGGTCCAAGCCCAGGCGGTACTGAGCCAATCGAGTTATTACTCTTGCAATGATTCTCGCCTTCATTTCGGCCTTGGGCCGGCGACCACTGCGGATCTGACCGTTTACTGGCCGAGCGGCCTCACGGAAAAATACCCGGCTATCAAATGCGATCAACTGATCACCATTCGTGAAGCGCACGGAATCGTTCCCAATGCCGGCTGGGCGCGCTAGCGATTTCCTGCGTCTGAAGTTGCCGCACTTTTGCTACTTCTACGGGTTGGCTGAAGCGCTCTCACTGAACCGGATTCCGAGTTCTTCGCTCACAATCGGCCTTACCTTGCCTGTCAGGTCGGTGGGGTCGTAGTGAAGTTTATATTCGAGGGGCATGATGTAACCAAGAGATGACCATCCCCAGAAGGGGTTCATCCCGTAACCTTGTCCGGTCTCAGAATCGTAATACTCGCGCGTCACCGGGTTCATATCCAGGACCATTTTGTAGGTCCTATCCGCGAGCTCACGGGCTTCCTTGTCATAGCCATATTTGATTAGCCCATGAAAGATCATATAGTTACTTGGAATCCAGCTATTCCCGCGCCAGTTGCACTCGCCCTTTGTGGTTCCTTCGTAAAAGTCGGGCTCGGTTTTGGCATAAGTAGCTACCGGATATGCGAGCCAGAACTCCTTTTCATTGAATAGATGCTCGCGCACCAGGCGGCGCGCCTGCGCGGGCGTCGCCACTCCGGCCCAGAGTGGGAAGAAGCCGGCGACGGATTTGACGCGTATCTTTTTCCCCGTCTTCTCGTTCCTGTCGTAGTAGAACCCATCCTTTTCGTCCCAGAAGACATCATTGATGAGTTTCGTAAGCTCTTGCGCGTGCTGCTGGTACTCGTTCTGCTCCTTGGTCTTTCCCAATTTCCCCGAGATGATAGCCATGGCCTGGAGTTCGCGAACCAGATAACACGCCAAATCGACACCCTCGTCAAAGTAAGAGTCAAAATCACCTGAGCGGCTCAACTGGTTGTCCATGCCGCTGCCATCGGAGCTGTTCCAGGTGGGCAGCCCATTATGGTCGGCATCATAGGCAAACCAGCGATCCAGGTATTTCTGCAGCTGACCATAGTCCTTCTCGCGCAGCCATTCATAGGAGCCGGTTTGTTGCGATCCAAGGACAGCCAGTTGGGCGAGGAACGGCTTGAACATCTGATTTGGCTTCGGATAGGCGATACCTAATGTGCGGGAAATGAAACCGTCCGGCTCCTGATGGCTGAGAAATATCGCAAAGTTGGAAAAATCGAATTTGTTGACACCATAATAAGACAGATAGATATTTTCAAAATACAGGTCCCAATCAAAGAACTCCCCATAGGCGTAACCCGTAAGCAGCTTCTCCCTGGACTGCGGGTAGACATGCAATCCCTTCGTGCTGATGTCATGGTTAAGTTGGAGGAGACGTTGACGGAGCGATTCTTGCTGCGCTCGGACAACACCTCCCGGCTGATGCGGGTTGCCGGCAGGTGGATTTTGCTGCGTGAAAGCCGTCGAGGGTAAAAGTAGCGACGCCAAAACCAGGGCGCCAATCGTCAATCGGAGCGACATATGGGAGGGTGAGGCCTTCGAAATTACAGGTTTCATAACGAGCATCCTTCCTTGCGCGGATTCGCCCGAATTGTATCTCGCGTCGACTGTCTTCTGAAAGGCCGGTCTCTATCCGCAACAGGAAGATTGAGCAACCTCGGCCTTGACATGACAGTTCAACCCTGAGGTGATCATCCGCTTGGTGAAGCAAGTGATCGCCGACCTTCCAAAGTAAGCATACTAGCCGAGCTTCGGCGATTCTTATCGGGACGCCTCTGGCCGAGGCTCGGCGGCATTAGCTGTTCTCGGATAAATCTTAATCCAGTGCGTTCGGATTGAAGTACGCAAGATCCGATTCGCTGTCACTGACACGATTGCGTTTGTCTGCTGCAAAGGCATGTGGCAATCTATGCAGTTATGAGTGATTTTGATTCCCATCGTGTGGGAGACGCCGCAGGACTGCCACTGATGACAGCTAAGGCAGCGATCCGAATATTCCGCGGCAGCGCGTTCCGGCCGATGTACATCGTGGCAAGTTGAGCAGGACATAGAAGGCGATGACAGGTAGCAGCGACTCTTTTTCAGCAAGCCCACTTGATTTCCATGCACGTCTAGTTGATGGGAAATGTCAATGGGATCCGCAGCGAGATACTCGTCCAATGGCTTGCCGGGAAGATACGAAAATGCCGGAACCAACTCCTCACGCTGAGTGCCGTCATGACATAGCGCGCACTGGTCGATCTGGCGATCCCGGGTGAATTTCGCTGGATTGAGAATGGCATTCCTCGACGACCCCGCTGAGTCTACGGAACTAGCTCTCTCGCGCGCCACATGATCTGCTCCGGCGCCATGGCAGCTCTCACAGGAAATGCCGGTCACGAGGCTGTCACCATCGTAGATGTTGGCCTGGAGATCGGATGAAAGCGGTTGTATGTAACTCGCGTGGCACTCCAGGCAACGTGAGTTTACAGGGCGAGTAAAGTCTACCGCACCGTCCTTGTAGTTCGGGCTGTTGATCCATTGGTTTCCGTCCGACCAATAGCTCACGGGCAATTCATATAACTTATTGCCCGCCCAGTACAGATAAGTCTGGCCTCGCACTCCGGAGCCGATAACAATATCGATCCGCTCACTGCGCTTAAAACTCAACGCCCCCTCAACGACGGCGGTTTGATAATAGCCGCCGTGTTCGATATCCATCTTGAAAAAGAGACGAGGATTGAGGTCCGTTGACTTTGGATTCGAGACCATGAGGACATTTTTCCCATCTTTGAAGGATCCAAGAATCGACGTTTTGCCGGGCAGTTGTGAGGTTAGGCGGTGCGATGTGTAACGGTAAGGGGTGGCCTGCTCCTCGTGGCATGGCAGGCAGGCCGCGTCCCCGACATATCCGGTTCGCCTGTCCTGGGTTTCGCCGGTGGCGCTGGAGCTGAGTTGCGCATAAGCGATCCATGAGTGCCGATCTGCCGGGCGCACGATCAGACAGCAAAGACATAGGAGGGACACGAAGCTCACCAACCAGGGCCGAACCATAGCTCCTCCGGCAGAACGCACAGCTTACATGTTTTATTGCCTGAATATTGCACAGGGCCATTCGGAAACCCTGACAATCCGGTCTTAGAACAGCAGGGACGCGAAGTTGCGAATTCCGCGAACCGATTCTCAGAAGTCACCCAAATGGTGAGCAATGTAAACCAGAGTACTGCCCACTGTCGCGTGAATCAAGGGGTTCGCGCAGATATTCCGGAGCCTAATAAAATCGGAGTTTCCATGTCCTATGACTTCGCGGCGGAATCTGACCGCTTACGGCGGTCTGCTTCCGGTGGCCGCGATGCTGGAAGATCTCGGATTCCGCCCCGGAGGCACGTGTCTGCTAACGCTCACGCTGTTTTTTGCGTTTACACTTGGGATGAGGCAGTTCAATGGTTCGTACCGGATGCGTGATGCTCTTGCTTTTGGGTACATCTTTTGTTGCTCTAGGACAACAAACCCAGGCGTCCATTGAGTCCATAGAATCGTTGATTCGTTCCCAGCAGTACGACCAGGCTCTGCAGATGACAACATCGGCCTTGCACCAAACGCCCAACGACTTCCGGCTTTGGGCATTGGACGGAATCGTACTTTCGATCAAGGGCAGCAACAATGATGCGATAGATGCTTTTCAAAAGGCGCTGAGCCTCTCCCCAAACTACCCCGCAGCTTTGAAGGGCGAAGTACAGCTCCTCTATCAGTCACGGGATATGCGCGCAATCCCGCTGCTTGAAAGGATTTTGAAAGCCGATCCGAACGATCAGATCGCACACGAAATGCTCGCAAACCTCGAGGAGAAACAGGGGAATTGCTCGGCAGCCATTGACCATTTTCTGCTCAGCGCGGACGCGATCCGCACTCATCCTGGCTCTTTGGAAGCATATGGCAATTGTCTTGTGCAAACAAAACAACCGCAGAAGGCTGTTCCTGTATTTGAACAGCTTGCTGCGCTATTTCCCGGGAGCACCTATCCAAAGTACGATCTTGCGGTGCTACTCGTCGATGCGAAACAGAATGATGCCGCGCTCAAAGTACTCGAACCATTGCTCACGCCTGACCAGGCAGATCCGGATATCTTGAGCCTGGCTTCCCAGGCTTATGAGGCTGTGGGCAATACTCCCCAAGCTGTGTCTCTTCTTCACCAGGCGATTGTCTTGAACCCGGCGAATGCAGATTACTATGTAGCATTTGCGACCCTCTGTCTGGATCACGATTCCTTTCAACTTGGGATCGACATGATGAATGCCGGCCTGGCACGAATCCCTAACAACCCTTCCTTATATATCTCACGCGGTTTGCTCTATGGGCAGCTAGCGGAATTCGACAAGGCCGAAGCCGATTTCAATACCGCCGAGCGCCTTGACGAGAAGCAGAGCGTAAGTTTGTATGCCAAGGACATTGTCGAATTTCAAAGGGATATGTCCGACAAGACCCACTCCGACAAGGCATTGTCGATTTCGGAGATACGCGCGCAATTAAGAGCTCATCCGGATAGTGCCTTACTGCATTTTCTCCTCGCCAAATTGCTTGTCGATCAGAAACCCGACAGTGGCCCTGCGGTATCTGGTGAAGCAATGGGTTCCGCACTGCTGGCGGTAAAACTAAAACCGGACTTGGTGCAGGCGAGGGATCTGCTTGCGAGCATGTACATGAGTTCTGGCCAATACAGCCTTGCCATTGAACAATGCCGGCTTGCGCTGCAGTATGCCCCTTCCGACCAAAGCGCACTGTATCATCTCATCATTGCGTTGCGGCACTCCGGACAGAGCGGGCAGCGCGATGAAATCCAGGCACTGGTAAAGCGTCTTTCAGACTTACAGCAGTCTGCACTCCAGCAGGAAACCGACAAGAAGCGATTCAAGCTGGTGGAGCAGCCATCCGTGCCGGTGCAATAGAACGACCCTCCTTGCTACATAGGTAAAACAAGATTCAATTTTGGTGTCACGTCGGAGCTGAACGCTTCTTCTGGCTGAGGCTCACGCAGAGTTAGCCGTTCCACGTCGTCTTAGCGTTACCTTGGGGTCTTGTGGGGCTGAGGATCAACCTGCTGTAAGCTATTGATTTATTGGCTCCTCAGGTAGGACTAGAACCTGGCATCCTTCGGTTAACATCCGAATCCTCTGCCATTGAGCTGCTGAGGAGTGTGTGGCAGGGTATTATCCTTAATTAATTTAGAGCCTTCAACCTGCTTCAAAATGCTGGCGTGCGCGCCGTTACTGCAGTTCCGTTCAGGGAACGAGATAACACAAAGGTGGCACACATCACCCGAATTGGGGCTTTAGAACTCAGCGATGAAGGCCGATAATCTCTGGTAGCGCTGCGGCGGATTCTTATCGGCTTCGCTTTTCCTGCCGTGGGTCGCCGGCTGGAGGAAGTCCGATGTATCCACTTTTTGCGATCTTCACGATTGTAGGGGTGCTGTTCTGCGGCCTCACGATCGACATCGGGATCATGGAGACGCATCACCTGCAGATGCAGAGCGCTGCGGACGCAGCTGCGCTTGGGGCGCAGGTGTCGCACGATCAGGAAGACACAAGCTATCTGAGCAATGGCGCCCTGGATGCGGGGCTGAACGGATTTACGAATGGAACCAATGGCGTCACGGTGACCGTAACCAATCCGACGAGCGGGGATTATTCCGGCTATTACGACGCAGTGCAAGCCACCATCTCGCAAACGTCGCCTACCAACTTCATGGGCTTAACAAACAGAAGTCAGACAACGGTGAGCGCGACGGCGGTGGCCCTGATGACGCCATGCGTCTACGTGACCGGGGCACATTCGCCATCATTAACTACTCATTCGCTTTCGCTGACGACGGGTTCGTCCCTGGGGTACACCAACGGCTCAAACATGGGGTGCCCGGTGTATGTGAATAGTGCAGTGAACTTAGACGTCACGTCGAAGCTGTGGACCAACGCGACGAATGTCGTAGGCGCCTCGAGTTCTTCCGTTCTTTCAGGCACCGTCTATCACCAACCGAGGTTTGGCGCCGTGTCCCAAACGGATCCGCTGGTCTACACGGCGGCGTGCGCAACGCTTTCCGCCAGTTGCGTGAATGGGACGGCGTACGGCATCTCGCCGCCCAGTTTCTCCTCCTGCACCTACACCAGCCACACATGGACGAGTGGAAGCACTTTTACTCTCTCCCCCGGTACCTACTGCAGCAGCTTCAATTTCACGAGCTCGACCGTGACTTTGAGTCCGGGTCTCTACATCATCACGGGCGGGGGAACCTGGACGAATTCCCATGTCTCGGGCAACGGAGTCACTTTGTACTTCACGCAGAAGGGCGACGGGAACTACGGGCAGTTTAAGGTAACGAATACGCCGATGACGCTTTCGGCTCCCACGGTTTCGTCGGGCGGAAGCATTCCGGCGATCCTGTTGATGAACAACCCGAGTTGGGTTAAGACGGCGGCGCAGGATTTCCAGTTCCTGAGCGGCAGTACGAACTCCGGGGACGGAATCCTCTACACCGTAGGAACCGGAATAGAGTTTTCGTCGAGCCCGTTCACCGCGACACATTATCTCTGCTTCGACGTGGACAACCTGCTGCTGGTTTCTACGGCGATCAAGCCCCTGAGTAACTTCACCACGGTGGCCACCGGGGATCCATTTACGCCCATGGGGGGAATCGTGCAATGAGGCGGTTCCGGAGTTGTGAGAGCGGCCAGGCACTGGTCGAATTTGCGTTGTTCATGCCCCTGTTCCTGATAATTTTAGTTGGAGCCGTCGATGTGTCCTTCTTCTTGGTCGAGGTGATGGCGACACAGGAAGCCGCGACGGAAGGGGCGGACTACGGCGCAGCCCCCGGCAACCAAACCGATGTTTCGGGGATGGAGCGATGGGCAGCTTATGCGACCTACGGGGTGACTCTCAGCGGGACACCGACGGCGACGACGTTCTATACATGCACGCCGGGCGGAGCTCACGTAAGCGCATCCACTTCCTGCTCAAGCGGCTTTGGGCCGATGGAATACGTGCAGGTGACGGCATCCACGACCCTGAATCCCGTCCTGGCCTCCCGGGCTTTGAGAAGCCAAACTTATACCGCCACAGTAACCTACAGAGTGGCATGGCAACAATGACAATGACCTGCGGCTGGGACGAAATGCGGGCGGTGTGGAGGATGGGGCGGCGACGTGCCCTCCTCCGGGCAAGGCAGGGGGCGAAGAACCAAAACGGCTCCATGCTGGTAGAGACGGCCTTTGTTCTCCCGGTGTTTCTCTTGCTGGCGTTCGGCTTTTTTTCCTTCTCGTTTGCCCTGATGGGCTACTTGAGCGCAACGAATGCGGCTCGAATTGGGGCTCGCTATGGAGCGTTGCATAGCGTGAGCAGTGGAAGCCCAGTTACCGTCGCCCAGATTCAGGCAGTTGTGCAGGCCAACCTGTTTACCCCGGGAGCTATCGGCAATCCCGCGATTCTGGTTTACTACGGCGACCGTAACCAGGGAGTCGGAGGAAACTACACGGGCGACCTGCTTGGCGTGGGCGTAGTTTGGGGGCAGAATATCCAGATCCCGTTCCGTGGGCCGCAGACCATCTATATTACGGCGGAAGCTTACCGGATCATCACGCGATAGCACTGCAGGTCAGGCGACTTGGCGCGGACACTGCCGAGTGGCCGTCCAACATCTTTCCTCTTGAGCGGCGACACGCCGTTGCGCCTTCTACGGGTAAGACGACCGTTGCGGATATGGAAATGATCCTTGACTGAGGTCCATTCCGTGCAGTCGTCACATTCATGTCGCACGACCAGGTGTCGCGCCGGTATATCTTTCGGCAATGAATGGGATTTGGCTCCTCAGGTAGGACTCGAACCTACAACCCTTCGGTTAACAGCCGAATGCTCTGCCATTGAGCTACTGAGGAGTGTATGGCGTTGGGTTGTCCATCCATTACGTTAGCAGAGCTTGCAATGTGCGTCAAAAGCCGTGCTTGCGCCGCCGGCCGGGTCATGTCCCCATTCTGGAACCGCTACCGAAAAGGGTCGGAAACGGTACCATGAGAAAGGAACCAACAGGAGGCGCAATGTCCCGGATTTCCCGCCTTGACCGCAGCCAAGTGGTGCCCGATATCGCCGCCCTCTATGACAGGGCCTTTGCCTTGCGCGGCAACGTGCCCAACATGTTCCGCGTCATGGCTCACCGGCCCGAGATTTTTGCCACCATGCAGGCGCATTTTGCCGCCGTCCTGAATACCGGCACGGTTCCCACCAAGTTGAAAGAGCTGATAATCGTTCGTACCAGCCAGGTGAACGAAACACCCTACTGCCTCGCCAGCCACACCATCCTCGCCCGCAACCTGGGCTGGACCGAAGATCAGCTTTCGCACCTCGCCGACTGGTTCCTCCGCGACGACTTCACCCCGGCCGAAAAGGCCGCTCTGCGCCTCGCCGAAACCGTCACGCGCAACGCCAACGCCGTCACCGACGAGCAGTTTGCCGAGCTACGCAGCTTCTACTCCGAGGGCGAGGTCGTCGAGCTGCTCTGCGCCATCGGCCTCTTCAATTACTTCAACCGCTTCAACAACGCGCTCAAAATGGAGCCGACCAAACCGGGCGAAGGCGGCGCATCGCAAAAAACGCCTGCGGCCGAAGCCGCCGCCGCACATTAAACCCAGCACGAAAATGGGTGCCCCATCCTAAACGCGAACGCGTCTAGAGTGGGAAAGCACGGACCCTAACCAGATTCACGAACCTCCACAGAGACCAATGAACCTTCAGATTCCGCCCGGCAACTTTCTTGCCTATCTCTTCGACTGCGACGGCACCATCGTTGACTCCATGCCTCTCCACTACATCGCCTGGAAGCAGGCGCTCGGCGAGTGGGGCTGCACCCTCGACGAAGACCTCTTCTACTCCTGGGGCGGCAAACCACCCGTCGAAATCATCGCGGCGCTGAACCAGATGCGGGACCTGAAAATGCCCGTGGAAGCCGTTGCCGAGCGCAAAGAAAATCTCTACTTTTCGCTTCTCCCCGAGCTCAAGCCCGTTCCGGAGGTGCTCGAGCACATCGACGCCCAGCAGGGTCGCATTCCATTTGCCGTCGTCTCCGGCAGCACCCGCGAGTCGATCGTTAAATCGCTCACCACGGTCGGCCTGCTCGACCGCTTCTCCATCCTCGTCGGCTCGGAAGACTACGCGCGCTCCAAGCCCGCTCCCGATGCGTTCCTCACCGCCGCCGCCCGCCTCAACGTCGCCTCCAAAGACTGCCTCGTTTTTGAAGACACCGACATGGGCGTTCAGGGCGCAACCGCCGCCGGCATGGCTTCCGTCCGCGTTCCCCAGCCCCACGAGCGCCGCAACGGAACCGGACCGATTGCGCCTGCGTAGACTGACGCAAGGGATTCAAGGAGGCTTTTTGTCTTCCATCGCCATGGCTGAGCCCAAACGCGATCGCATCTGGTCTGCGGACCTCGCAATTCTCCTCGCCATCGCTGCCGCGGTCGCGCTCCTTCATCTCTTCACCAATAATCGCTACGGCTTTCATCGCGACGAGCTCCAGTTCCTCTCGGACGCCCGCCATCTCGACTGGGGATTCGTCGCCTATCCACCGTTCACTCCGTTCATCGAGCGCATCGGCCTCAGCCTTTTCGGCCTGTCCATGGTCGGCCTGCGTCTCTTCTCGGTCCTCGCGCAGTCTGCAGCCATCGTTCTCGCCGGGCTGATGGCCCGCGAGCTCGGCGGCGGGCGTCTCGCGCAGGTCACCACCGCAGTCGCCGTCGCTCTCTCCGCGCTCCCACTCTTTCAGGGCACCGAGTTCCAGTACTCCTCGTTCGATTATTTGTGGTGGGTACTCATTGCCTACCTGACCATCCGGCTCCTCAAGTCGGATGATCCGCGCTGGTGGCTGGCCATTGGGACCGTGATCGGTATCGGCCTTGAAACCAAATACACGGTCTTGTTCCTCGCCGTCAGCCTTCTCATCGGACTCATGCTCTCGCCCGCCCGGCGTCTGCTTTTGAGCCGGTGGTTCGTCCTCGGCGTTGCGCTGGCAATCGCCATCTTTCTTCCCAACCTCCTTTGGCAATTCCGACACAACTTCATCTCTCTCCGCTTCCTTCAATACATTCATGCGCGCGATATTCGCTGGGGCCGCGGCGATCGTTTCTGGTTCAAGCAGTTCATTGTCTGCGCCAACATCTACTCCACGCCGCTTTGGATTGCCGGCATCTTGCTCTTTCTCCGCAGCCCGCGATTTCGCCCCGTGGCCTGGATGTTCCTCCTGCCCGCCGCTTTTTACACCTTCACGCGCGCGGTCTTCTACTATCTCGCCCCCACCTATCCCATGCTCATTGCCATGGGCGCCGTCGGCTTTGAATCCTGGCGGGCCCGTCTCAGGCACGGCTGGGCCGTCGCGCTCACGATCGTTTTATCCGCCGGTATTGTCTCCGCAGGCGCCTACGCCATCGCAATCGTCGTGCCTCTTCAAGCCAATGGCCCGCTTCGAAATTTTGCCTTGGCGCAAAACGACGCGCTCCGCGAAGAAATCGGCTGGAACGACCTCGTCCGCACCGTCGCCCAGATCCGCGACTCCCTGCCGCCCGACCAGCAGGCACACCTCGGCATCACCACCGGGAACTACGGCGAATACGGTGCCATTGACGTCCTCGGCCGCGCCTATGGGCTCCCTGAGCCAATCGGCACAACTAACTCCGAATGGCTTCGCGGTTACCCCACCCCACAGCCCACAACGCTCATCGTCCTCGGCCTCGGCGAGCAGGAAGCGAACTCACTCTTTACCGGCTGCCGATGGGCCGGCCACGACGGCAACTCCGAAGGCGTGCGCAATGAAGAGAGCGTAGACCACCCCGACATCTTCGTCTGCGGCCCTCCGCGTCTCCCCTGGCCCCAGCTCTGGCAGGAACACAAAGACTTCGGCTGACGGAGGAAGCAGCGATTCAACCGGCGAAGGGAACAGCCTTTGCGGCTGACGGAGCGAGCGCCGATTCGCTCGGCGGAGGGAGCAGCGCTTCGATCGGCGGAGGGAGCAGCGGCCTTTAGGCCGCTGAACACCGCGCTCAAACGATCTCGCCTTTGGGCCCGGGAAATTTGCAAACGGCTCAGCTTCACTCGCCAACTTGCTAACTTGCCAACTCGCCGCCTCGGTGATTCGCTCCCTTGCTCCCTCGCTCCCTTGCTCCCTCGGTCCCTTGGTCCCTGTTTTTCAATACAGCAGCACCGCCGCCCGATACGCCGAAAACGCCCCCTCCGCCACCTGCGCCGGACAACTCCCCACCGCTGCCTGCCGATAATTGCCACTCGCCAGCCGGTCCACCAGCGCCTTCGGCAACTGAGTCAGGTCTCCTGCCTGCCAGCGCATCACGAACCGCGGCATCTCGCCGCCCGCCGCCTCGCTCTCTGACCGCGGCATTCCCTCATCCGTAGCGCACGCCCGCCGTGCCAAACTCGGGTCGCGTAAAATCGCCACGCCGCTCAAGCGAATCAGCGCGGCTACCCGCGCCTCCACCTGCGTCGCGCTCAACTGTTCCACGCCCCGCGAATAGTCGGCCACCGCGTACAAGACGCCGCGAGCGGCCACAACGGCTATGCCCACTCGGTCCACATCCGGGCTCAGCAGGTTGGCGCGATGCCCCGGCGACTCCATCCATTCTTCGTGGATCCGATCGGCCGACGGCCCGATAGCCACATTCTCCTCAATCACGCTGAAGCGCGCGCCTGCCTGCGCCGCGCGGGCGCTCAGGTCCGGCTCGCCGTTGTACTGGTGCGAAATTGGCCCTTCCGCCGCCATGCGCAGGCAGTGCTGCAAAGCTGCGGCCGCCAGCGCCTGATCCCACTCCAGCCGCCCCACTCCCGCCTGCGCCCGCGCCTCGTTGGCCATCGCTCGAATCTCTTCCGCCTCCGCCGCCAGCTTGCCGCGCCCGTCCTGCGAACCCTGGGCCGCGATTTGTGCCGCAACCAGCGCAGGAAGCGCGGCGAGAAGAAACGTGCGCAAAAAGATCTTCATACTCGCTTAGACCCGGCGCTCGCGCGCATGTCGCTCTATTCTTTCCCGGAAGGCTGGTCTGTAGGCCCCGCCGTCCGCACGTTTTTGTTTTCTGCGAGGACAACGGCCGCGAAATCCCGCATGGAAATGCGCCGGCCGGTCACACTTCTAAGACGGGACCGGATCTTCCGGCTCGGCCTCCGCGCTATCGAGAGCGAGCCTTCCCTCATTCAGATCGTTACGCCGTGCGACCAAGGGGAAAAGAAGAAGTGCCGGCAGTCCCACGACGCTCGTCATCGCGAAGAACCATGCCCAGCCCATCTTCTCTGACAACCATCCCCCTGAGGAGGCCACAACGGTGCGGCCGAGCAATGTAATCGAGGAAAGCAGTGCGTACTGAGTCGCTGTCGCCGTAAACGCGGGCGAACATAGGCTCGAAATATAAGTGATCAGCGCGGTCCCTGCCATTCCGCCCGTGATGTTCTCGGCGGTGACACATAAGGCAAGATAGCCGATGTGATGTCCACCCACAGCCTGCAGGACAAAAAACAGGTTCCCGGCCGACTGCAATATCCCACAAACGATCAGCGAGCGGAGGATTCCGTACCGCGTCGTCACGACTCCGCCCAGCATCACCCCGGCCACAATCGAAAAAAACCCGAACACTTTCGATGCGGCAGCGATCTCAGGGAGAGAGAATCGCAACGATATATAAAGAGGCGTTGACATCACTCCCGCCATCGCCTCGCCCAGCTTGTATCCGAAGATGGCGATGAGGATGACGGGCCAAAGCGGTCGCCGCATAAAATCGCGAAAGGGACTGATGACAGCCCTCGAAAGCGCATCGCGAACCGCATGCCAGCCCGATTCCGCCGCATGTGCCTTGTCCGCCGGCACCTTCGGTTCCGGAACCAGCAAAAACACCACGAGTCCTGCTCCCACGAGCGCGGCCATGGTGGCGTAAGCTGCGAACCACCCTGCATAAGCCGCGATCAACAGGCCGCCCGCCCCGGAAACCAGCATGCCGATCCGGTAGCCTGCCTGAACCATGGCTGCTCCGGGCGCCTGCTGTTCGCCCGTCGTGCTCTCCACGCGCCAGGCGTCGATCACAATGTCCTGGCTCGCTGAAAGAAATGCAACGAGCACTGCGAAGGCCGCCATCAGACGCAGGTTATGCTTCGTATCCGAAGATCCCAGAGCAAGAATTGCGCCGATGAGAAGGATCTGGATCGTGATTCCCCAGCCGCGTCGCCGCCCCAAAGGCAGCGGTGGGGGGACCCGATCCATGATGGGCGCCCATACAAACTT